>VYMG01000168.1_pt1 | contig 47110 bp, 45 predicted proteins | sample 5115261 | NCBI WGS metagenome assembly VYMG01 (sample SAMN12291781, study PRJNA351875) | freshwater metagenome | isolation source: freshwater lake | place: USA: Michigan, Wintergreen Lake | collected 2013-08-08
AAATTCTGCTCGAGCATCGCCGCGATCTCGCTGCTTGTCAGTGTCGCGTGCACAAAGCTGAACGTGCCGACGCGGGCGTGGCTGCTGGCGGGACCGAGCAGGCGCAGCTCCGACATGGGACCGACACCGTCGACTCCTTCAAGGCCGCAACCGTGGGTGCGCAGGCCGTCGAGCATGCAATCCATGAGTCCAACTTCATGTTCGCGAATCGCGTGCATGGTGCGGCGGGCGAGATAGTCGACGCCTTCGCTCAACCCGACGATGCCAATGGTGTTGTGGCTGCCTGCTTCGTAGCGTTCGGGCATGCCGGTGGGCTGATCGTCAAGTTCGCTGATGCTGCCCGTGCCACCCTCACGCGTTGTCGCAACGCGCGGCTCGAAGCCGGGGCGGATGTAGAGGCCTCCAGTACCCTGGGGGCCCAGCAGGCCCTTGTGGCCCGGGAACGCAAGCAACTCCGCGTTGGTCACGCTCGCATCAAAGGGCGTGTGGCCGAGGCCCTGAGCGATGTCGATGAGCACGGGAACACCCACGGCGCGGGCCATGGCAGACATCGGTTCAATGGGCTGAATGGTGCCCGTCACGTTACTGACCCAATTCACTGCGAAGAGCGTCGTGTCGGGCGTCAGCGCACACTTGAGAGATGCAAGATCGACAATGCCCGTGATGGGATCCGCCGGGATGTGCACCACCTGCGCACCCTCCTGGGCCAGCGCTGCGAAAGGCCGAAGCACGCTGTTGTGATCCATCGCCGTCGTCACAAGCCGGATGGGTGTCGCTGGGCCGCGACGCAGACGCTCCGCACGGACCACGCCCTTGATGGCGAGATTGAGCGCATCGCTTGTGTTCAGCGTGAAGACGACGTTGTCCGGACTCGTCCCGCCGATGAACCCGCTGATGCGTTCGCGGCACTGGCGAATGAGTCGTGACCCTTCGCGGCTCTCGGCGTAATGTCCGCGTCCTGGCGAACTGCCGATCAGCGTGCCATATCGGATCATGGCGTCGAACACGGCGGGCGGCTTGGGGAAGCTGGTCGCGGCGTTGTCGAGATAAATGCGTCGCTGCACGGCACAATGTTAGTCAATCGCGAGTCACGATGGCCGTGTACCCGTCACGCGAAGCAGCGAATTTCCCGAGGAAAGTCGCTCCAGGAGTTTGGCGACCAGCGGATGCTCATCGCGACCGGGCGCGACAGCCATGTAGTACCGCTCTGTGACCTGCTTGAGCTCGCCAACCTTGACTAGGCTGAACTGACGTGACACTTCTGCCGCCGTGACGCTGGCCACGGGCGTGAGTCCCATTCCAATCTCAGCAAAGTGGTGCAGGAGAGCGCGATCCTCGGCTTCCGCAACGACGTTTGGTGAGATGCCTCGCGCGGCGAACCAACGGTCGAGCGTGGCACGCAGGGCAGCGCCTTCGGCTGGCAGCAGGAGCGGGGCATCCGCCAACGACTCTGGAAATCTCTTGCGGTACTTCTGTGCGAGTTCGGGGACGGCGTAGAAAGTCAGTGGCGATGTGCCCACATCAAACCAGCGAATGCCCGAGCCGCTCTGCTCCTGAGATGCATCGGCGATGAGCAGGTCGAGACGATGCATGGTGAGATCCATCAGCATCTGCTCGAACCGCCACTCACGACAGATGACACGCGACTTGATGTTCTGCTCGAAGACGGGCTGCAGCAGAGCACGCACGACGACTTTGGGCACGTAGTCCGCACACCCAACGACCAGCGGAGGAATCTCCGTCCGTCCCGCGTCAGGCAGTGCACGAAACATGTCTGAGCACAACACGACAACCTGTTGCACGTACTTCATCACGAGTTCGCCGGCAGGTGTCAAAACGACGCCGCGCGATGTTCGCTCGAGAAGCTTTGCCTTCAGACGCGTTTCAAGGATGCGCACCTGCTCCGACACGGATGATTGCGAAACGCCCAGTCGCTTGGACGCTCCCGTCACGCTGCCTGTCTGGCCGACTGCCCAGAAGTAGAGAAGATGATTGAGGTTGGTGTGGGCCAACTGTTCCGCAATATCGGTTTTTCCGATTGCTGCCATATGGACGTTGTTGTAGGCACACACGTGCGGAGATGCGAATACAAAGGGTGCTTGATCCACACGCCTACTACACGACACTGCCCCTTGCTGCGACTCTGATTGCGCGGCAATCGCTGCGATTGCGCTTACTGCAGGCGGCGCGACGGCGACGGTGGTCGGTGCGTCTGGCGCACGCGGTACGACTTGGATCGCGGAGCGAAGATCACCCAAGTGGGTCACGAACAATTGACTTTCCTGCTGACTTTTCACATTTCTCTTTGCGTTTCGTTTATGGATCTCCCCCACCTCGTCAGGGCTCCGCATGAAACATGGACTTGTCATCGCCGCAAATCGCCTCCCCATCCATCGGGTGGAGGGTCAAGGAAAGACGGCATGGCAAGTGAGCCCGGGAGGCCTGGTGACCGCGATGGCACCGATTCTTGAGCGGCATGGCGCGCATTGGATCGGCTGGAACGGGATGGCGTCAAGAGCGGCACGGACGATCGCCGTGAGCGGTCTATCGCTTTCGCCGATAGGCCTTTCACGTATGGAAGTCGCGCACTTCTATCAGGGCTTCTCCAATTCCACACTCTGGCCTCTGTACCACGATGCGATTGTGGTGCCGGAACTGCATCGCCAATGGTGGCGCACCTACCAGAGCGTGAGCATGCGGTTTGCGAAGCGCATTGCCCGAGCGGCAAAGCGTGGTGCGACGGTGTGGGTGCATGACTACCACCTGCAGCTTGTACCGAACATGCTGCGGGCGCTTCGGAAAGACCTGCGCATTGGCTTCTTTCTGCACATTCCGTTTCCACCTGAAGAGTTGTTTGCGTGGCTGCCCTGGCGCGAGCAGATCCTGACGGGACTGCTGGGCGCGGATCTGGTTGGCTTCCAGACCGAGGCTGCCAGCCAGAACTTCTCTCGCGCGGCCCGACGATGGACGGCGGCAGACGGCACAGATCGTGAGCTGAGAATCGAGGGACGCAACATTCACGTCAGGCCGGCGCCTATTGCGATCGATGCAGAGGAATTTGGAGCACTTTCGCAAGATGTGAACGTTCGCGCGCGGGCGAGGGAGATACGCGCGTCACTGGGAAATCGCAAATTGCTGCTGGGTGTTGATCGCCTCGACTACACCAAGGGAATTCCACAGAGACTGCGTGCATTCGAGGAACTTTTGCGCGAGCGGCGGCTGGACAGCGAGGATGTGGTGCTGGTTCAGGTGGCCGTGCCCAGCCGTGAAGATGCGCCGGGCTATGCCGATGTGCGGCGCGAGGTCGAGGAGGTTGTCGGACGCGTGAACGGGCAGTTCAGCGAACCGGGCAAGGTGGCGGTGCATTACTTCCGGCGCAATCTGCCGCGTCGAGAACTGATCGCGTATTACCTCGCGGCGGATGTGATGCTGGTCACGCCGCTGCGAGATGGCATGAACCTGGTGGCGAAGGAGTTTGTCGCGAGTCGGCATGACTACGGGGGCGTTCTGGTGCTGAGCGAGTTTGCGGGGGCGGCGTCGGAACTGCGCCGTGCATTGCTGGTCAACCCGCGAGATTTGGATGCCATGAAGCTCGCGATTCGGCTGGCACTGCGTATGCCCGAACGAGAGAGACGGATGCGGATGGCGATTCTTCGAACGCAGGTCCGAAGGCATGATGTTCATGAGTGGGCCTCGAGCTTCCTGGAGTCACTGGCATGAGTGCGGAGCTGACCAAAGTGATCACGCGGGTAGCCGGCGCGGAGCGATTGCTCGTCGCGTGTGACTTTGATGGCACCATTGCGGAGTTTGTGGATGACCCGCGAACGGCGGAGCCCGCACCGGGTGTCATGGCGTCGCTGCTGGGATTGGCTTCATGTCCACAGACAACGTGCGCGGTGGTGTCCGCGCGTGAAACGGATGACTTGGCGGAACGCATGGCTCATCCGACTGGATTGGTACTCGCGGGAAGCTACGGGCACGACGTTGTGACCGGATCGAGTTTCTCGACGGCGGGATGCAATCAACTGCAGGAGGCCACAGCGAGGCTTGAGGCGATCGCATCGCGGTATGCAGGCGCCTGGGTGGAGCGGAAACGACATGCCGTCGTCATGCACGTGCGCAGAGTACGTGAGCCCATGGCCGGCATCGCATTGTCAGTCGCTCGGGCAACGCTTTCCTCGCTCTATGGGCTTCGAGCAATCAGCGGAACATGTGCGGTAGAATGGTGTGCATATGTGCCGGACAAGTCGCTTGCGGTGGATAATTTGCGACGCCACGCGCGAGCAACCGCTGTGGTGTATATCGGCGACAGCGAGGCTGATGAAGCCGTGTTCGCTACGGCACAAGCCAGTGATGTGATGATCAAGGTGGGTGAGGGTGAGACTCGGGCCTTGCACAGATTGCGAGGTTCGGAGCAAGTTGCATGGGTCCTGCAGTCCCTCGTTGAGACGCGGACGGAGGTCATTCGAGCGGAGCGCCACATTCCGGACATCTTGCCGGGGGCTCCGCAGCGGTCGCCTGCGTGAGCTTGTGCTCATAGCCGCAGTTTCTACAGAATCTCTCGCCAACGCGACGCAGGGATGCTCGATGCAAGGAAGCCTGCACGACAAGCAGACATCCACAGAGCACGGCGATGAGAATGCCGACCATCATGACGCCCGGATGAAGGATCACAAGCCCGCCGAAGGCGATCGCGCCCGCGCACAGAGCGACGACGCGGAGCAGACTCAAGATGCGATCACTCAGTAGAGGCATGCGGGCTCACGAGACGAGGTCGCGAGCAATCACCAAAACCGTCACATCATCGCCTCGGTTAGGTCCCTCAAAGACCTGCACGGCGTGCACAATGCTTTGGCAGAGTTCAGGGGCTGACGCGCGACTCTGTGTGGCGATGAGATCATGCAGGCGCGCGAGACCGAACATCTCGCGTTGCTGTGCGCGTGCGGGAGCGCGGCTCGCGTCGAACTGGGTGGCTTCCAGCACGCCATCGGTGAAGAAGACGAGCCGCGTCCAATCGGTCGGCAGGTTGAGGCGGGCCTGACCGATCGGGGCTTCGTCATCTGGAACAATGCCCACCACGGTGCCCGTACCGGGGGCGATATCGAGCGGAGCGTGGTCTTCGCGAAGGCAGATGGCTGGCGGATGTCCGGCGTTGGCGTACACCAAGCCTGCGTCGCGATCGATCAGCAGCACGATCATCGTGACGAAACTCACCGTGTCATGCGTGTTCTCCAGCAGGAAGCGGTTGATACTGCGGACGATGTCGGCCGGGCCTTCGGCGCCGTCGGCCGCTCCGCGCAGGGCCGTGCGTGTCACCGCCATGAGCATCGCGGCGGAAGCGCCCTTGCCGCTGACGTCGGCGATGCAAACCACCAAACGCCCACGACCGTCGATGAAGTGATCGAAGAAGTCGCCTGCGACTTCGGCGGCGGGCAGGTTGACGGCGTGGAGTGAGATACCGAAAGGTCGCAGCGCCTCGGCGGCGAGCGGCTGGGGCAACAGCGACTCCTGCATGCGACGAGCGACTCGCAATTCGCCTTCGGCGGATTCTCGGCGTGCGGTTTCGCTTGCGATGCGCATCTTCGCTTCACGCACGTTGTTGCTGATCATGTCCAGCGACAGCGTCAGTCGCGATGCGTCACGTGATGCAGTGGGCGGCGAGGGGTGGGTGCCATCACTGGGAATAAGCAACTTGGATTGCCGCGCAAGTTCGGACAGCGGCTGCGTGAGCCGACGCGAAGTGAGCCAGACGGCCGCAAGCACGAGCGCGAGACCCGCCAGCATGATGCCGGCGGTACGACTGACGTGCGCGTGTGCGGGCGCGAGGATGTCGCCTTCGGACACGAGCGTGATCAGCGTCCAGTCGACATTCGTCAGCGGTGCATGCACGAGCAAGGTGGGCTGGGCAGCGGCAAAACTGCTGGGCAGACGAATGGAGGCAGGCTCACGCCCGGGCGCGCCTTCAATCACCGGCTTCAGCAGCGCGACCAGTTCGGGACGGCCAGACTGGACTGCGTGCTCGAGAACGGACGTGCCCGACGCAAGCAGTGCCGCATCAGCATGCCAGAGATAGCGGCCATCGCGATCCACGAGCATGGGTCGGCTGTCTGCGAAGATCGGCCGTGCGAACGCCGCTCCTATGGCACGCGACACAAGCACAGCTCGAATCGTGACCACAGTCGTGCCCTGCTGGGCACGCACCGAGAGCAGCGGCTGGACCTGCGCATTGGCTCGGCGCATCGTCGACCATCCCGCGGTGAACGCCGGGGCGCGTTCGAGCGCGACAGCCCGCACGCCGTTGCCGTCGCGGGCGAACCGCACACGTGATGGCTGTGGACCTTCGCTTGTCAGTTCGATGTCACCCACGAGAGTCAGGCTGGCAAACAACCGCTCGGCTGCGGCACGGAGCGTGGCTTCATCCGCCATGCCACGTGCCAGCGCATCGGCTTCCGCTGCGACCAAGGCCTCTGTCAATCGCAGTTCACCATCCACCCGCGCGGCTTCGCGAGCGAGCGACTGCGTGCATTGGGCTGCAACGTGGTCAAGGGCCGCCGCACGCAGGTGGCGATATTCCAGCCCGAGCACCATGAGATAGATCAGCATGACAGGCATGCCGATCCATAGCAGGAGCTTCCAGCGCAGGGCCATGGCGCAGCGTAGCCGCACGCACCGCGCGTTCGTTGTCGCCTTGCTCGCCCGCAGAATTACGCGGGCTTGGGAGCCTTGTAGAAGGGCATCGCCACAACCTTCGCGGCGAGCGTGCCTTTGCCCGTGTCAACTTCCACCGACTCGCCGATGTTCGCCGTGTCGCGGGCTGCGAAGCCCATGGCGATGCACGAGCCGATGGTCGGGCTGGGGCAGCCGCTGGTCACAACGCCGATCTGCTTGCCGCTCTGCAAGATCGTGGCGCCTTGGCGGGCAGCGCGCTTGCCATCGATGAGCAAACCTACGAGCTTGCGAGCCGGGCCAGCGGCGGCAGTCTTCTTGAGCGCTTCGTAGCCGACGAAGGCTTCGCCCTTGCCATCGTCAGCCTTGTCGAGGCTGATGGCGAAGTCCACGCCGCACTCCAGAGCGTTGATCTCTTCGCCCAGTTCGTGGCCGTACAGCGGCATGCCGGCTTCGGTGCGGAGCGTGTCGCGGCAACCCAGCCCGGCGGGCTTGATGATCGCATCGGGCTTGCTCACATCCACGTCCTGCAGCAGGAACTTCATGGCCAGACCGGTCATGCCGGCGGGCAGAACCACTTCCACGCCATCTTCGCCCGTGTAGCCCGTGCGGCTGACGGTGAGCTTGATGATCATGAGGTTCTTGACCGCGAAGCGGTACTTCTTGAGCGAAGGAATCTCTTTGCTGAACTTGCCAATCAGCGGAATGATCGCGGGCCCCTGCAGCGCGACCATGCTGGTGTCAAAGGTCTGATCAACGATCTTGCACGACAGATCGCCGCTGCTGCGAACCTGCTCCATGTGCGCCAGCAACTTCTCGCGGTTGCTGGCGTTGACCACGACCATGAAGTCATCATCGTCGTAGCGATAGACAATCACATCGTCCTTGACGCCGCCCTGCTCGTTGCACACAAGGCTGTAGCGGCACTGACCGGCGACCATGTCGTGAATCTTGCGGGTGCACAGCCGCTCAAGGAACTTGCGCGAGTGCCGCCCGCTGACCTTCACGCGGCCCATGTGGCTCACGTCAAACAGGCCCCCACTCTTGCGAACCTGCACGTGCTCATTCGTGAGCCCGCCGCCATCACTGGGCGAGCCGTAATACAGCGGCATGTTCCACCCCGCGAAATCGACCATGTGGGCTTTGTGCTGCGTGTGGAAGTCGAAGAGCGGGGTTTTGTGCATGGGGGGACGGTACGGGAGAAGTGGCAAAGTGGCAAAGTGGCGGAGCGGCAAAGTGTGATAAAGCCGCCGCGTTGCGGCGATGTCCACCGCCTCGCCACCCTGCGATTCGACTATTTTGCCACTTTCGCCACCCCGGCCTATCATCTGGGCCCCACCGGAACCGTCCGGCGGGAACATTTCGCGTGGTCGCCTGCCCTCTCAGGCGGATTGGAGTTTTTGTCTCATGGTCAAGATTCGTTTGCAGCGTTTGGGTCGTCGCAATCGTCCGTTCTACCGCGTGGTCGCCATTGACCACCTGACCCGCCGTGACGGCGCGTGCCTGGAGAACCTGGGCTTTTACGACCCCTGCAGCCCCGTCCTCGACAAGCAGGTGCGTCTGAACGAAGACCGCGTGAAGCACTGGCTGGCCTTTGGCGCCCAGCCCAGCGACACCGTCCGCGACTTGCTCGCCAAGCGTGGCCTGGTGGATGTCAAGGAGTGGGAAAAGGATCGCGAGCACGAGCGCAAGCGTTTGGCCGCCAAGCTGGCTGCCAAGCCCGCTGAAGAAGCCAAGGACAAGAAGTAAGCTCGGCACAATTGAACACTTGAAGCAGGCCCGCGTGTGCAACGCGGGCTTGTTTGTTTATGGGGTGTGCGGCGTGCCATGGCCCACGGGCCCGTAGCATGTTGCAATCGCTCGGCAGGTCGCCGGGCTCAGGAGCTTTGCACATGGCGACCACGCCCAACAACAAGTCAGGTCAGCGCGGCAACACCACCAGCGCAAGCGGCAACAAGCAACGCTCGCCCACGAGCAAGGGGCAGACGGGCAGCCGCGTGGAACCTTCGCACACGAAGGATGCGAAGCGCAAGGGCAAGTAAGCGAAGCGTGAGGGCCAGTAAGCGCAGCGCGAGACGGCAGCAGCACCAGTTGAGCGGCATGACAGATCCAGCGTCGCGGGTGGTCACTTTGCCTTGCATGGCCGAACGTTTGGCAGTATGCTGGCGGCATGCATCGCCGCGCGTTCACGCTGATTGAACTGCTGGTTGTCATCGCCGTCATCGCGGTGTTGATCGGCATCTTGCTGCCCGCGCTGGGCAATGCCCGGCGCAGTGCGCGCACGCTGGCGTGCGCCGCCAACCTGCGTGGCAGTGGGCAGGGGCTGGTGTTGTACAACAACGATCACAAGGAGATTGTGATTCCGTCGTACAACATGACGGACACGAAGGGTGCAACGCCGCTGGATGGATGGGGCCCGATTCTTGATCGCGACGGGTACATGAGCAGCGGTGCGTACGCGAAGAGCAATCCGTTCTACTGCCCCGAGACTATCGACATCGAAGGCGTCGCGAGCGGGCAGACGGGCACTGACCCGCGCAACCCCAGGGGCTGGCTGGAGTGGCCGTTCGTTCGCACGGGCAGCGCGAACGTGACGACGCTGATTGAAGATCGCGGCTTTGTCAAGACCATCCGCGTGTCGTATTGGATTAACGCGGCCAATCCCATCGGCGGCTCGACGGCGGTTGTGCCCGATGAGTTCTACACCGCATCGGTGGGCTACGGGCCTTCGCCCAGCGGTGATTTCATCAAACCCACGCGGCTCTCGGCCATCGTGCGGCCCAGCCAACTCATCGCGCTGGCTGATGGGCTGTACGCGGGCCGTCAACGTGACAACCAGATCGGCATGACCAACTCTCGCATCGGCTATCGCCACCCGGGCAGCAACAGCACGGCCAATGCGGCCTTTGCTGATGGGCACGTGAAGGGCATTGGTGGCAAGGAATTTCCGCGTGCTCTGGGCGGCAGCAATGTGGTGGCCGACGTGATTGCGGAAAACAGCAACGGCAAGCCCAGCGTGTACGCCAACCCGGAAAGACGACTGGGATTGTGAGGCGATCGCGCTGCAGTGTCGCGTGCGATGGGCGAGGGCTCGCTATGGTTGCACGCGATGACAGGGAAGTCGATCATCTCGCGTCTGCTTGCGCGCGGCGGGCCCGTGGAACGGGCTCTGGGCAGCGACTTTGAACTGCGACCTCAGCAGCAGCAGATGGCGGAAGCTGTGGCGCTTGCCATGCAGCAGAAGGCCCACCTGCTGGCGGAAGCCGGCACGGGCACGGGCAAGAGCTTTGCGTACTTGCTGCCCGCCGCGCTGCGCTGCGTGATCTATGGCGAGACCATCGTCATCGCGACGCACACCATCAGTCTGCAAGAGCAGCTTGTGCACAAGGACATTCCGATCATCGAGCGTGTCATCGCCATGCTCAAGCAGAACGGCGAACTGCCTGAAGCTGCCACCAGTGACGGGCTGCATCGCGAACTGAAGACGTGTCTGGTGAAAGGCCGCGGCAATTACGTGAGCGTGCGGCGATTGAAGCTTGCAAGTGAGCGGCAGGACAAGCTCTTTGGTGATGCGGCGGCGCGGCGAAGCCTGCATGTGATTGAAGATTGGATCGGGCAAACGGACGATGGCACGCTGAGCAGCCTGCCCAATTTGGAACGCTGGAGCGTGTGGGACAAAGTGCAGAGCGACAGCGGCAACTGCATGGGCAAACGCTGCCCGACATATGACAAGTGCTTCTATCAGGCCGCGCGACAGGTGATGGGCGAGAGCAACCTCTTGATCTGCAATCACGCGCTGTTCTTCAGCGATCTTGCATTGCGCGTGCAGGACGTTGGATTCCTGCCGGCGTATGACCAGGTGATCTTTGACGAAGCGCACAACGTGGAGGACGTGGCGGGCGAGCACTTTGGCATCACGATGAGCGAGGCTCGCGTGATGCATCTCCTGACGAGCTTGTACCAGCCCAAGACCAACAAGGGATATCTGGCACAACTCGACACGCTGGAGAGTGAGGCCGCGGCGACGGTGGACAAGACGATTGCCACGGTCATTCGTGCTCAGGAAGCGACGCGGGTGTTCTTTGAAGACCTTGAGCGCATCGCGCAGCGCACGCCGCGGTATGGGGCGGGACAGGCTGCGGCCCCAAGCGCGTGGATGCAGCGTGGCAACGAAAGCCAGCGCAGCGAGCCTGTGATCCATCGTTTGCGCGAGCCCAACTTCGTCGAGAATGTGCTGAGCCCGGTGATGACGCAGTTGTCGCTGCAACTGAAGGGCCTCAAGGACACTGCGCGGCACGAGCCTGACAAGTACGAACTCAATTCCTATCACCAGCGCGCCGACATGGTGAGTGCGGATGCGGCGGCCCTGGTGAAGCAGACGCAGCCCGCGAGCGCGTATTGGATTGAAGTTTCTGGCGGTGATGAAGGCGGCGGAAACAAGCGTGTGACGCTGGCGTGTGCACCGATTGAGGTTGCGCCGCTGCTGAAGGAGAAGCTGTTTGGCGCGGGACACGGTGTGATACTGACCAGCGCGACGCTGGCGACCAAGACGGTGACCAAAGGTGAAGACCGCCAGTCATCCCCCACTGCGGAATTTGACGAGCCCGTGGCGAGCGGGGCATCGAAGACCGCCAACGCGGCATTCATGCACACAGCGCGCAGCTTGGGGTGCGAAGGCGCGTCGACGTTGTGCGTGGGTAGCCCGTTTGACTACGCGAAGCAGGTCGAAGTGTTCGTGGAGAAGCTGGGCACGCCGCCATCGTCGCGAGCGGGACGCGGCGGTGATGAGTCAGCAGGCAGCGGACGGCGATTTGTGCCCGATGAAGAGAGCTTCGCGGCATTGGGATCGGGTGGTGCGAGTCAGCGCGGGCGTGAGCAGGCGGGGGCGTTCAACTACAACGAAGCGTTGTACCGCAGCATTCTCAAGCACGTGGTTGCGACAGAGGGCGGCGCGTTCGTGCTGTTTACGAGCTTTGCGACGCTGAATGCTGTGTCGCGATTGCTCAGCCGAGATTGTGCGCAACTTGGTTACCCGATGCTCGCGCAGGGCAAGGATGGCAGCCGCACGGCGATCCTGCAGAAGTTCCGCGAGAACGAACACAGCGTGCTGCTGGGCGCGGCGAGCTTCTGGCAAGGTGTTGACGTGCGCGGACGTGGGCTGCGGAATGTCATTATTACCAAGCTGCCGTTTGATCCACCCGACCGCCCGCTGGTGCAGGCCCGCGGCGAACTCATTCAGCAACGCGGCGGCAGTCCGTTCATGGAGGACGCGCTGCCGCGTGCCATCCTCAAGTTCAAACAAGGGTTTGGCCGCCTGATCCGCAGCAAGGACGATCATGGGCGCGTGGTGATCCTTGATGATCGCGTGCTGACGACGCGCTATGGCCGCTTGTTCCTTGAGGCGTTGCCCCAAGGCGTGAAGATCATCACGCCGCGGGCGGTGGGCAGCGCGGACGAGTGATCAGCAGCGCTTGATCAGTCATCTGCACGCCGCACCATCACCTGCTCGCCTCATCACCTGCTCACCTGCTCACCTGCTCACGCGCGGACCGCTCGCTCTATCACTCCGTGCCATACATCCGGTCCCCCGCGTCACCCAGGCCGGGGCAGATGAACCCCTTCTCATTGAGCTCGCGATCAACCGCCGCGGTGTAGATCGTCATGTCGGGGTGATCGCGGCGCATGCGCGAGATTCCCTCGGGGCTGGCGACCAGACAGATCATCCGCATGTCGCGTGCGCCTTCGTTCTTGAGAATCTGGGCCGCCGCACTTGCGCTGCCGCCAGTGGCGAGCATCGGGTCGACCAAAATGACCGGGCCGGCGGCGATGTCGCGCGGCAGGCGCTGCAAGTAGACGCGCGGCTGGAGCGTGTGCTCGTCGCGCGCCAGGCCCAGGTGGCCGATGCGGGCTTCGGGCATCATTTCCATGATGCCTTCGGCCATGCCCAGGCCGCTGCGGAGCACGGGCACGACCGTGACGCTGGCCGCGAGACGTTGGCAGGTCATCGATTCGATGGGCGTCTGCACGATGGCGTCGCGCGTGGGCAGGCCCTCGGTCACTTCATAGACCATGAGCCCGGCGATCTGATAGAGCAGGGCGCGGAACGGACGGTGACTGACCGTCTTGTCGCGCAGGTACGACAGCTTGTGCTGGATGAGCGGATGGTCGAAGACGACAACGCCGGGTGCGTATTCGCGGGCCATGGGGGAGGATAGAGGGAACGGAGAGCGGAGAACGGAGAACGGAGAGCAGGAAGCGCCGTCACCGTTCTCCGTTCTCCGCTCTCTGTTCTCCCTGCAACACCGCGATCAGTTCCTGCACGCTCACACCACCCACGTGTGCATCGGGCCACACCTGGGCCAGCGGCTCGAGTGCAAACAGTCGCTCGTGCAGGCGCGGGTGCGGGAGGATCAGGTGCGGCGTGTTCACTTCGTCGCGTAGTGTCACGTCGCCGAACAGCAAAATGTCCAGATCGAGCGTGCGTGAGCCCCAGCGGCCTTCGCGCGTGCGGTCGCGACCGTGGGCGTGTTCAATCGCCAGCAGCCCGCTCAGCAAACCGCGCGGCGTGAGGAGCGTCGCCACGCGCACGCAGGCGTTGAGATACGGGCCTTGCAGCTCGCTGCTCGCCGCGCTGCCGACCGGCACCACCGGCTGTGTCTCGTGCAGGCGCGACTGGGCGACCAGACTCGTCAGCGGCAGATTGCCGATCGCCGCGACCGCGCTCGCCAGCGTGGCCGCACGATCTCCCAGGTTGGAACCCAGGGCGATGGCGGCATGAACGGGAAGGGGCATGAAACGAGGGTACGGAAGCCGGGGGAGAGGCAAGGCACGCAGGCACGAGGGCACGAAGGCACGAAGCAGACGTGATGCGCGGGTTGTGCGCGGGGAAGGTGGGTCTGTGCGGGCGTAGTCGTGGCTTGTGCGGTTGTGCGATGGCCGCGCGAGCAACTCGCAAGGCCGCGCGAGCAACGCGAGAGGGCTCGCGAGGAGCGCGAGAGGGCACGCGAGGAACGCGCGAGGGCTCGTGAGGAACGCGAGAGGGCACGCGAGGAACGCGCGAGGGCACGCGAGGAACGCGCGAGGGCACGCGAGGAACGCGCGAGGGCACGCGAGGAACGCGCGAGGGCACGCGAGGAGCGCGCGAGGGCTCGTGAGGAACGCGCGCGGCCGGGCGCACGGCAGGTATTGCGCTCCGCGGACCAGATAACCGCGTGCCCGCCGTTACGAGCTGCCGCCGCGCATCCGCTCCAGTCCTTCGGGGAATGGGTAACTGGGGAAGACGCCCACGTGACCCATGCGCCACATGGTCTGACTCGTGTAGACATCGCCGCGGAAGCCGCTCTCGTACATCACACGCAGCACGTGCTCGAAGGTGGGCTCTTGACTGTCGCCGGCGATCAGCCGATTGGCCTTGGCGTTGAGAAAACTCACCGTCGCGGCGGGCTGGCGTTCCTTGCGGTCATGCAGCATCTTGTTGATGGTGCGGAAGCCGCGCGAGAGATCGTCGATGGTGAAGTGATCGCGCCCCCGGGGACGCAGCAACGCGAGGATGAGCAGGCTGTCGAGGTCGAACTTGAGCACGAAGGGCTCGCGATCGCCGCCGGCGTGGATGGCCGCGCTCTCCTGAAACATCTTGGCGTAGCTGGTCACACTCTTGCTGGTCCACTGGCTGGTGGGGATGAGCTCCACGAGCTGCGCGATGATGCCGTGGCTGTTGTCGTGATCGTTCACGCCGCAGATGACGGTGCGGTAGCGGCCGTCGAGCAGATCACGCAGCAGGTCCTGGCCCCACATGATCCGCACGCGCTCGCCGGGATTCTTTCTGCCATCGCCCGGCAGCAGACTGATGCGCTCCATCGCGACGCTGGGGTTGACCAGGTGATCGGCGTCATCGTCGTAGAGACGAATGTCGGGCGTGACGGGTCGTGGGGTGGGATTCGCGGGCATGGCGGCCTCCGTGCGAAAGGTGCGGCGCGGCACGCGCGGGCCGCTGGGAATCCGTACATGGTACCAAAAGTTCCGCTCATGGCCGCGAGAAATGCGACGCATTTGCCGACATAATCAGCCGAGCCCTTGTCGGCTCTGCAATCGGCATGCGCAACGACGTGAAGACCATCCCCAGCCCGCCAGACGGCCCCGCCGCGGCAGCACGCCCCCGGCGCGAGGCTGGCATCGAATGGCTGCGCGTGCTGGCGTGCGTGGCCATTGTCGCATTCCACGCCAGTCCACGCGAGTGGCCCGCGATGATCTTCGGACTGGAAGTTTTCACGATCTTCACCATCGTGTTGAGCATCCAGAGTGCCGGACGCCGCGGCGCGGGAGCTTTTCTCAAGGCCCGTGTGCAGACGTTGCTGATGCCGTGGCTCTTCTGGTGGTTTGCCTACGCCGCGTGGAAGTCACTGCTTGCCCATCGCGGCGGACGCGAGGTCTTCTCGTGGTTTGAACCATGGCGTCTGCTCGCCGGCCCTGAGACGCACCTGTGGTTCCTTCCCTTCGCGTTCATGGCAACCGCACTCGCAGGTTTGTGGTTCGCCTCACACCCCCCAGCGGGTGATACACGCGACGCGCGGCGCAGCTCGCTCGTCTGGGGCATTGCCTCAGCCGCCCTGCTCCTGCTCGCCAGTTACGCGATGCAGGTTCAATTGAACATCGAGATCACAGACGGGCGCGTCTTTCAGCCCTGGCGTCAATGGGTCACGGTACTGCCAGCAGCCGTGATCGGCCTGGCTATCGTCCGATCGCGGGTGGGCGAGGTGTACGACACGGTCGCCCTCGGAATGCTGTGGTCGCTCATCATCTGTGCGGCGGGAGCCAGCCATGTGCTGGGGTGGACCAATCTCTCCCTCCCGTACGCGCTGGCGATCTCACTCTGTGTCGTCGGCCTGCGTCTGCGGTATGCGGCCAGCGCGGGCTTGCTCGCCGCGTCAACGCTCACGTTCGGCGTCTTCCTGCTGCATCCCATGCTATTTGACGTGTGGTACTTCGTCACGGCGAAGATCAAGCCAGGCCCGACATTCGCCGTCGGCACACATGCACACGCCGCAGCGATGACCGTCTTTGCGGTTCTTTGCAGCGCCGGCGCCGTATGGCTGCTCCGCAAGACGCCGCTCCGCCGGGTGCTCTGATCGATCGACATTCTTTGTCAGAACAAACGAACTTGCGTTCGCCTGTCACTGTGGTATGCTCCGCGTATGCAAGACTTCATCAACATGGCGACCAAGCAACTGGGAATCTCTGAAGGCTCTGCCAAACAGGGAACGGGCGCACTGCTGTCGATGGTGCAGCAGCAATTGGGCACTGGCGACTTCAGCAAACTGACCGGCATGCTCCCCGGAGCGCAGCAACTTATGACGGGCGGTGCATCGGGCACGGGTGGAGGCGGGATCGCCGGAGCTTTGGGTGGACTGATGGGCGGCGGGAAGAGCAGCGGCGGCGGGCTGGGAGCGCTGGCGAGCGCTGCGTCGGGCTTGCTGGGCAAAGATGCCGGTGGGTTGGGGCAAATCGCCGGACTGGTGAGTCAATTGAACAATGCTGGCATCGGCACCGACAAAGCGGGCGGCTTTGTGAAACTGTTCATGGATTACGTGAGCGGCAAGGGCGGCGGCGATATGGTGTCGAAGCTGCTCGGCAATGCTGATCTCAAGAAACTGATCGGCTAAGTCTGCTGAATTCGCCTATAGCTGCGTGATGCGAAACGCTGAGCAGGTGATTCCATCCGCTCGGTGCCACTCACTCGTCCTTCACGCGGATGGTCATGCATCCAGCGGCATCGCCAGCGCGGGCCGCTGCGGATTCCACTCTCTCTTCTGGCGTTCTACCACTTCCGCCGTCGCCTTGCCCTTGCCTTTGAAGAGCGCTGCCCACTGCCACTGATTGATGAACTGTCGCAGCGCCGGATCGTTCAGACGTTCCTCGCCCTTGATCATGCTGCGCACGTAACCCCACCACATGGCTGCCCCGCCGATGATGAAGGGGCGCTTGGTCATGCGGAAGAGTGCGCTCGCCGTCATGTACGCAAGCGTGGTGCCCATGAAGTACTGTCCAAAGCCGTGACGCATGCGACCGGTGAAGATGCCCTTGTGACTGCTGCCCATCGGGCGCAGATGCGTGAATCGCAGGTCCGGCTCGTCCCAACTGCACGCAATCCAGCCAAGCTGGCGGCAGCGGTGACAGTCGATGCCATCCCACATCACTTGACGCACGAAGCCGCCGACCTGCTTGAATGCACTCACGCGGTAGAACTTCGTCATGCCCGCGCTGGTTTCATCGCCCAGAAACTCACTCACGAGCGGTGAGTCGGGATCTTCGGGGTTGGTCGGCATGTACGCCTTGCCGCTGCATGTGGCGATGCGAGGCTCAGCCTCCATGCGCTGCATGAGCGTTTCGAAGTATCGCGGCGGGAGTTTCAGATCAAGATCGATCTTGCACAGATACGCAAACTCGCCCGCATCGAGGCGATCCTTGATGGCGCGGTAGCCTTCGTAAAAAGCCTCGATGACGCCAGGGCCCACCTTGCGTTTGCCGCGGTTGGCGCGGGTCACGATCAAGAACTTCTGCGGGTGATTGGCGGCGTACTCCGCAAGAATCTTGGGCGTATCGTCCGTGCTGCCATCATCAACAACAACGATGAGCGCGGGCGGCACCGTCTGCGCGAGAATGGTGTCGAGCGTGACCCGCATGTAGCGGGCTTCGTCACGGCATGGGGCGATGAGGACGTAGGAACGGTCAGACACGCCTCGATTATCGGCTGAATGTGGCTTGGAGAAAGCAGGAGATCTGAATGAAAAACCCCGGCGCTCGACGCGCCGGGGTCTGGGGTTGCGTGGTTATCGCGGGCCTGTCGCGCCCCGAGCGGGGACGCACAAGCCAGCAAACTCAGCGCTTCTTGAGTTCCGCCAGAATGTCAGCCAGGAGCTGCTGGTCCTTCGTGGGGCCGGCGGGGGCGGCGGCCGGCTTCTCGGCTTCAAATCGCTTCTTCGCGGAGTTGTACGCCTTCACGACGAGGAACAGCACGAACGCGAGAATGAGGAAGTTGATGAAGATGGTGACGAAGTTGCCATAGCGAAGATTGATCGCTTCCGTAACCACCTTGCCGTCGGCACCGGCGACAGCCTCACGCAAGGTGAAGACGGCTTTGCTGAAGTCAACTTTGCCAGCCAGACCGACGACCGGCATGATGATGTCTTCGATCATCGAGCTGACGATCTTGCCGAATGCGCCGCCGATGACGACGCCGATGGCCATGTCGAAGAAGTTGCCCTTGAGCGCGAACTCCTTGAACTCACTGATAAGACCCATTGCACAATTCCTTTCTTGGACACGTCCTTCCCGCGTCCGTGACAGTCCCCCAGGGACGAGCAGACTTATGCCGCAACAAGCTCCGAGCAGGGCGGACACATAACACGTCTGCGTGACTCAGAACACCCACGACAGCGTCGCGAAGTACTCAAAGTCGTTTTTCTTCTTCCCATCGCCCGGCGTGATGTCGTAGCGATTGGTGAAACCAAGTTTCAGAAACATGTTGGCTTCGGGATCAACCAGGATCTCCCAGCCTCCAGCCAGAACCCAGCGATAATCGGGCCATTCACTGAAACTGGGATAAAAATCTCCGGTCAAAAACAGCTTCTGACGCTCCGTGAGCTTGTTTTCGTAGTCAAAACCGATGTCGCCCTCGAACTGCGCTTCCTCATCAGCCTCGCCGCCAAACTCATAGTTCACGCCCAACCCCGTTCGGCCGCGGAACAGCACTTTGTCTGTCTTGATGAACGTGTAGGTGGGACCGACGAAGAAGCTGGTTCGCCAATCCCATGCCTGAAACTCGTCATACTCGGCCCGTCCGAGCCAATACAACCCCCACGATGTGTCCGACCAGATGTAGTCATTCTTGACGAACGCCTCCCCGCGGCTCTGGTTTTTCTCGTCATCTTGCTGGGCGTACTTGTAACTGATGCCCGCCTTCGTCTCCATGTCTTCGGCTTTGCGCTCTGCGCCCAGCCCGATGCGTCCGCTGAAGTTGTCAGTGTTGCCCTCCGCACCGTTCACGCCCACGTCGACATTTCGCCGCCAGCCGCTTGCAAGCCATGACGAGAAGCTGTCGGTTGTCGGCAGTGCAGGGGCGCTCTCCGCGGCTTGGGCAAGATTCAGGCTGACGATCTGCATCGCCGCGATGCCACCCGCTCCCGCGCCGTAACCCGAGTTGGATTGATGGTCACCGAGCTGCTGCGCCACTGCATCACCCGAAAGGGCCGCCATGGCAATCAGGCCGCTGGATACCACACGAGACGACACATCGAAACCGAACGACGTACGCACTGTTGAGACTCCATTCTCTCAATGTCTGCAAAGCCACGCTCGCGGACGAGACGCAGCACGCGGCTTCCTTCCGCGCGGGTCCGAGTTTACTGCGTTTCCGGAATGATGCAATAGAAAGCGTGGATCAGAACGCCAAAAGCAACAGCTTTTCGGCGTGCGGCTCAGACGCGACGACCGATCCAACAACCACCGTTGTCACAATGAGTGTTAATCAACGCGAAGGAAAAAGGCGATCGCCCCCACTTCATCTGCTGATACGCGAACGGGAATCCAGGTGGTCTGCTGCTCGTTGTAGTTGTCGCTGCGGTAGCGATCGTCGGTATCGCGGTACCAGACGGTGCCAGAGCGATTCGTGCTGACGGGTTCCTGCACGATTTTGTCCGTCTTTCCGAGCACACGCGTCGAGTACACCACAAGATTCGCGCCCAGCTTCCGCGCGACCTCAGGCAGCGTCGCTCGCGGGTCGCCTAACTCGTCGGTCGTACGGAACTGGCTGTGTGCGACGACCGTCACGCTTTGCGGGTTCTGCGAGACCTGGAGGCCACGAAGCAGCCTCGCCTTCTCGGCGTCTTTCTGTGCGGGCGTCCATTCGCTGACGTGTACATCGCTGCTGGCGCGGGTCTGCTCGATCTCAGTGAGCGTCGTTTGCAGGCGGTCCCAGGCGATATCACGCACCGTGACACTCGCCGTCTTGTCCAACGGAGCAAGGACGACATTGTCGTCACCGCTGCGTTCGAGATTCTGCTCCCAGACGGTCTGCGATGCACAGCCGGCTAGGGACAGCGCTAAACCGATCGCGACAAACGTGCGGATGATTTGCATTGGCCATTATTCGCAGGTCATTGCCTGGACGCACGTACGCTCCCTCGTGCGGATCGACGTACTGACGACATTCCCGGAACTGTTCTCGCAGGCCTCCCCCGCTGTCCTCGGCGTCTCGATTCCTGCTCGGGCCATCAAGGCGGGCCTGCTGACCGTCGAAGCCACCGATATCCGTGCATTCACGCACGACAGGCACAGCAAAACCGATGACCGCCCCTTCGGCGGCGGTCCCGGGATGGTGATGATGTGCCAGCCGGTGTGGGATGCGGTCATGGCCGTTGAAGCCCGCGACCTACGCCCGGCCACGCGCATTCTGCTTACGCCACAAGGCACGCCGCTCTCGCAACGCATCGTCGAGGATCTGGCCACCAAGCCCCGACTGCTCATGCTCGCCGGGCACTACGAGGGGATCGACGAACGCGTCATTGAGGCCTTGGATCCTGTCGAGATCTCGATCGGCGACTATGTCCTCTCGGGGGGCGAGCTCGCCGCGTTGGTCCTTATCGACGCCGTCACTCGGCTTCTCCCCGGCGCGACCGGCGATGAACAGAGCCCCCAGCAAGACAGTTTCGGTAGCGTGACCATCCCCCCTCAGGCCAAGGGCCGTGACACGACCGCCCAGCGTCTGCTCGACTGCCCCCACTACACCAAACCCCGTGAGTGGCAAGGTCGTGAAGTGCCACCGGTGCTGCTGTCTGGCGACCATGAGAAAATCGCGGCGTGGCGGCTGCAGCAACGCATGCAACGTACCTTTGTCCGGCGTCCTGACTTGCTGCAGTAACGCCGAAACATCCGAACATCCTCCTTCCACGCCCGCCCGTTCGCGAGCTCGCTTGCTCGCTCCTCCCCCCCCGCCTATCATCCCAACCCGCCAAATCCCGGCGGGCCCTGAGAGTTTTCACCATGAACCCCATCCTCGCTGAAATCAACAAGGCCGCCCTCAAGTCCGACGTTCCCAACTTCGGCCCCGGCGACATCATCAACGTGCACTTCCGCATCGTCGAAGGCGACAAGGAACGCACGCAGGTTTTCCAGGGCATCGTCATCAGCCGCAAGGGTTCGGGCATCAATGAGATGGCCACGATCCGCAAGGTCGTCGACGAAGTCGGCGTCGAGCGCATCTTCCCGGTCAACAGCCCGTTGGTCGCCAAGTACGAGCTGCTCCGCCGCTGCGATAACCGCCGTGCCAAGCTCTACTACCTCCGCGATCGCGAAGGCAAGAGCCGTCGCCTCCGCGACCGCCGCCGCGGCCTGAAGAACACGTCGGTCATCCCGGCGAACAAGGCCTGATCAGAACGGCTGCGGGATTCGTCCCGGCCAATTATGCATCAACCACGAAACGGACGCATACTGCGTCCGTTTTTTCATCGACACGCTACCTCTACGCTCACGCATGGTCAGCGTGCGGCACATTCTTCTCTTCATCGTGCTGCTCTTCGGTCCCACGATCGGCTATGTGCTCTACGCGAAGACGGCGGGACCGCTGAACTGGAAGTCAGTCGGTATCGTGGGCTATCCCCTCTTCATCATCACCGGGCTGATCGCGGCTCTTGTTGCTGCCAAGATCGCCAAGGATGAATGGAACTGGGGCGCGGCCTATCTCACGTTCTTCGGCGTGTGGGGCGCGTTCGCGTTCGCGCCGTACATCGTGCTGCGCATACCCGGACTGACGGTCAGCCACTGAGCCACACAGGCCACAACGCGCGCCGCTGTGGATGCTGTCGTCACTACAGTCAGTAGACATGAGCCTCGAAGTCGTCGATCTCGGTCGTCTGCCGTATGCCCAGGCGTACGCCGTACAGGCAACGACGCTTGACCGAGTGCTCGCATCGCGTGATTCCAACGCACCGAAGACCGGGGTCATTCTGACGGTCGAGCATGATCCGGTCATCACCGTGTCGCGCCGCGCTGGCGCCGCGGAGCACATTCTTGCGAGTCGTGACACGCTCGCGCAGATGGGAATCACCATCGAAGAAACTGATCGGGGTGGGGACATCACGTATCACGGCCCAGGGCAACTGGTCGTCTACCCCATTCTCGATCTCAACGCGCTGAACCTGGGACTTCATGCGTATATGCGACTGCTGGAACAGGCCGTCATTGACACCTGTGCCGAGTTTGGCGTGTCCGCCCAGCGCGATGAATCTGCGACGGGAGTCTGGGTTCACATCGATCCACGCACCGGGCGGTCGGCTTCGCACTTTGCATCTTTGGACGCGAGTGCTGGCATGACGCAACTTGCCAAAATCTGTGCGATGGGCGTGCGCGTCCGGCGTTGGATCAGCATGCATGGCCTGGCCATCAACGTCCAAACTGATCTACGCCATTTTGGCACAATCGTCCCATGCGGATTGCATGGCCGACCGGTGTGCAGCCTTGAGAGCCTGCTGGGCGAGACTGCACCATCACTACACCATGTGCGTGAGACGCTGGTGCGCACGTTGGTCAGCAGCGTCGAGCGTCAGCGCGAGCGAGCTCTTGCGGAACGCGCGAGCCGAACGTGACTCAGTTGTTGATCATCTTGCGAACGGCTTCCAGCCGCTGACGGTGAATCTCTTTGTCAGGCTCCAGCCTCGTCAGCGCCAGAATGTGCCACTCTGCCAAGGCGGGTTTGCCTGCCCGCAAAGCAATGGCCGCGGCATGCTCGCGAATCGTCGCGTCGTAGGGCGATATCTGCGTCGCGCGGGTCACCTTTGTGATGGCCTTGTCCCACTGCGCCAACTTCGCGTATTGACGAGAGAGCTCCATTGCAAAGCTCGTGGAGTGCTGTTCTCTCGCATCCAGAAACTCCAGATGCTCGATCGCTCGCTGCGTGGATCCGGTCTCGCTGCTAGCCAACTCAAACCGCGCCAGCAGCCGGTGCGGCATCGGGTCCATCGGACTCACGCGGGTCAGCGTCCGCAGTTTCTCGGCGATCTCCGGCGTCACAAGTTCCGTCTTGGGATCAATCTCACTCTTGATGTACTCCGACAACACAAACGGATTCTCGGGCTGTTCGCGATACCACTCGTCAAGCAGTTCCTTCCTGAACTCCTCCACGCCCGCCTCCCCCAGCAACTGCTCGATGCTCTTGTTGCGTTCGGTCGGCACCAGTCCCCAGCCTTCAAGCCGCGTACGCGCCCAGATCGTGAAATCCTCGAAGAACGCGGCGCGACTGACCTTCAGAACCCGCTGAAAGGCCTCTTCTTCTCGCACACCCGACGCATAGAGATCCATCAGTTCGAGCACGCTCGTGTCACCGAATCGCTCGATGATGTAACGATACATCCACGCGCCTTGCGCGTAGGCCTGCGCACGATCAGTGGGACGTTTGGGTCGCACAAACATCACGTTGATGGTGTCGAAGTCAAACCATCTCTCCGCCTGAGCATTGATGTCATCCGGCGCGTCTTCAAGAAACACTGCACTCGCCTCGGTAAACCAGTGCGGCAGTCTGTTCTTCGTGCGCGACAGTGTCACCGTGTGCACATACTCGTGCTGCAGCACACGTGCCCAGTCATAGGGCCCCACCATGTGCCCCGGTCCGCTGCGCGGGACTTCCATCGCGATCACCGGCCCGGTCGCCGCTGCAAAGGTGTGCAACGCGGGCATGCCTGTGATGCGGGTCGCAAACCAGCGGTGGTTCGGATAGAGCTCAATCACCGTCTTGTCCGCGGGCTTGTGGCGAATGCCGCCCGAGCCGTCGCCAGTCACGCGTGCGAAGATGCGTTCCAACGGTTCCAGCATCTCTCGGGCCAGAATCTCATCAACCCCCGGCTTGTAGCGAATCACAAAGTGATCGCTCTCAATGGTGGTGTATCCCTCGATCTCCTTCAGCAGCACCGCGCTGTTCTGCGCCCGCGTGTTGAACCGATCCAGCGCAAGCCCGCTGTCCAGCGCCCTCCGCGCCGCTTCCAATTTGCCCGCCTGCAATTCCGATAGCCCCAGATCAATCAGCGGCTCCGCCCATCGCGGACTGCGCTCACTGGCGATGCGAAGCAATCTCGCGGCGTCCTCGTACTGCCGCGCCGACGACAGCGCCTTGCCTGCCGTAAACGCAGCAAGAGGCGAACCGGGAGCCATCTCGTCGTACTTCGCAAGCAGTTCGTCCGCCCTCGCAAAGTCGAAACTCATCGCCGCAGCCGCCACCTCAAGCGCTCGCGCCTCGCGATGCGTGGGCATCGCGTCAAGCACCGGGCGAATCTCGGCCATCGCCTCCGCGCCTTCAATCTGTCGCAGCCGCGTGTACGTTCGGATGATTCGCCCCAATGCGCTCGGGCCGGTCGCTGCGCTCTCATCAGGCACCTCGGTCGCCGCCAACATATCGAGCGTCGCCGCAATGCGCTCGGCACGATCGAAATCAAACGCGTCGGCACTCATGCGCCCCAGGATGTACCACGCGTCCGCCACGCGCGGATTCAACTCGAGCGTCGCCTGAAGTGCGTCCGCTGCCGCCGCATAGTCATCCTTCTCATACAGCAACATCGCTTCCGCAAGCGGAATCCGCCAGTTCATGCGATCAACCACATCCCGCGCTCTCGCCAACATGTCAAGCGTCTGCTGATACCCAATGGCGCCTTCGCCCTCTGCACCGCGCAGGCGAGCCAGCAGAATCTGTGCTCGCGCGATCTCCGCGATCGCATCTGCGTCTTCAGCATGTGCGCCGCTCGCCGTCGCCAACTCGGCCAGCAGTGCCTCGGCATCGGTCAGCCGCCCCAGATCAATCATCGCCTCGGCCCGCAGCCGTGACGCTCGCGGCGCCTCGTCATTGGCTGTCAGATCAAGCACCACCTGCGGTTCACCACGGCGCAACGCAGCCTCCGCCCGCACCAGCACAGGCAGCGAGCCATCCTGGAGTGACGCACTTCCGAGATCACCACGCTGCAGCGCCGCGACCGCGCGTGTTCTCACATCACTCAAGTCTTCGGCGGTCCACTGTCCGTGCCGAATGCGCAACGATGCACGCTCAGCGTCCGTCAGGTAGTCCTGATCGAGCAACTGCTGGACGGACTCATCCAACGCCGGTAGGGGCATGGGGCGTGGTCCGCCTGCCATGGGCTGCGCAGGTTCCGAGGTCACCTGCGGTTGCCGTGCGACAGCGTTACCTGCGCAGAGCGCGAGTCCAAGCACCAGCGACATGACCACCGCACCCGGCACGCTGCGAGAAGACTTCATGTCCGTTTATTCGACCTTTCCGACCAAACTGTTTGCGAGATTCGCCCCCCAGCGCCAGAATAACTCACGTTCCCGCCACCAGTTCCTCCGCCAGCGACTCAATCGCCCTGACCAGTACGTCAATCGAACGCAGGTAATCCCCCAGTACCAGATGTTCACGCGGAGTGTGATCCAGAGCGCTGTCGCCCGGGCCATATGCCGCGATAGGGCATTGCCAGACCGGTGCCACCACATTCAGATCCGCCGTGCCCGTCTTGAGCTTCGGTTGGGGTCGCTCGCCAACCGCCCGGATAGCGCCGCATAGCGCTCGCACAACCGGATCATTGCGATCCGTCGCGAAGGCCTGCTCGTGCCCTTCAAAGTCCACCGTCAGATTCCCCGTGTTTCCACACTCCGCAGCGCATTCCCGCAGGCGTGATTCGAGTTCTTGGGGTGTAATCCATCGCGGTAACCGGAACCCCGCGGTGAAGGACGCGCAATCACGCAGGCCGTCCCCCTCGCTTCGCAGACTGCGCAGCGTGCTCTGAATGATCTCAAACGCGCCCACTCGCCCCATGTTGAGTTTGCTGATCATCGCCTCGCAAGCCGTCCACAATCGCACAACTTCATCACAGGCACTGCGTTCCGGCCCCGCTGTGTGGGCATTCTCACGCACGCTGGACGCTCGCATCACCAGCCGCCCTTTGTACCCCAGTGTCACACCGATGGTTCCACTCGGCTCACCCACGATGCACGCCGCCGGACGCAACCTGGTGGCAAGATATCGCGCCCCTGGCGATACCGGCGTTTCCTCTCCCACGGCCGCTACGACTCGCAGAGTCACATTCTCCGGCAGACTCGCACGCGCCGCTGCGACTACAAATGCCGCCAGCGGCCCCTTCGCATCAACGCTTCCCCTGCCGTGCAGCACACCTTGCTCGATCCTCACCGCAATGTCACCAGCAACCGTATCGATGTGCCCCAAGAGCACTATCTCCCGAGCACTCTCTGCCCTGCGCGCCCGGTCAGGTCGACGCACCGCGTGCCCGTTTCCTGCCGCATCAATCTCAACCTCCAGACCGAGTGCCCGCGCGTGCCGCGCGAAGACCGCGACCGCCGCCGATTCACAACCCGAGACACTGGCCGTTGCAACCAGGTCATGCACGACTGCGATGGCCTGCGACTCCAAAGCCTCGTGTATCGCCATCATCGATCCGGCGGAGCTCACAGCATCGCTCCTTCAAAGACGGTCCCTGCGCCTTCCCGGGCCCGTGTCAGCGCTGCCGGCCCGTTCGCGCTGCCGATCACAACGCGTGTCACACCACCTGCAAGCGCCTCCTCAGCCGCGAGCACCTTGTTCTTCATGCGTCCCTTCGCCGCGTCTCGCACACTCGCCATCGAGTCTTCACTGGCCCTCGTGATGAGAGTGGTGCTGTCCGACGGATCTCGCAGCACGCCACGCACGTTGCTCAGCAGGTAGAGCTCACTTGCCCCCAGTGCGGCCGCCGTCCGCGCCGCAGCCCGATCCGCATCGACGTTGATGGCGATCCCCTCGTCCGTGATGGCGGGCGGCGTCAGGACGGGTGTTCGACCACTCGAGAGGAGCAACTGCAGCAGATCACGATCCACGTGATCCACGGTGCCCGTCAAGTCATCGCGGATGATGACAGTGCGACCTTCTTCGATGGCACGAATCGCATCCTTCCGCTTGCCGCGCCAGATGCCACCGTCAATGCCGCTGAGCCCGATGGCATCCACCCGCTGAGCACGCAGCGACTCAACAATCGCCTTGTTGATCTTGCCGCAATACACCATCTCAAAGATCTCGAGCGTGGCGCGATCCGTACGGCGGCTGGTGTGCCCGCTGGGACTGGTGATGAACCGAGCCTCGATGCCGAGGCGGGCCGACAGCACGTTCGTTTCGTGAGAGCCGCCGTGCACCAGCACGACGGGCTGGCCGCTCTGAACAAGCTGTGCGATCTCGGCGAGAATCGGAGCGATCTCGATACCTTCGCCTCCGCCGATCTTGATGACTATGGGTGATGTGTACATGATTCCTCGCTTCAGATAGGGTGCAGACCGGGAAAGGTGAGGCCAAGCGTCTCGGGCAGATCAAGCGCGATGTTCATCGCTTGCACGGCGCTACCCGCCGCGCCCTTCATCAGGTTGTCAATCGCGCTCATGGCGATGATGCGGCCGCTGCGCGGGTCGATGTCAAACCCGACATCCGCGTAGTTGCTGCCCGACAGGATTTTGGGATCAGGCAATCGGTGCAGGCCGGTCTTCTCCGCCACCAACCGCACGAATGGCTCATCGGCGTACGCCGCGCGATACAGCTTCCAGAGTTCCTTGCTCTCCACACGTCGCGTGGGAATGACATGCGCCGTGCATGCGACGCCTCGCACCATTTCGATGGAAGTGATACTCACATCCAGTTGCATCTGTCCAAGCTCCTGAAGCACTTCACCCGTATGGCGGTGGCCAGCCGTGGAGTACATCCGCACCGCTCCGCTGCGCTCAGGGTGGTGCGAACCTTGCGTCGCCTCTGCCCCGCCTTCGCTGCTCCCCACCTTGATGTCACAGATCACGCGCTCAATCAGCCCCGCACGGGCGAGTGGCAGCAGCGCCAGATTCATCGCCGTCGCATTGCAACCCACACCACTGATCAAGCGCGGTCCTGCTGACTCACGCAGACGCGTTCGCGAAAGCTCGGGAAGTCCGTAAATGGCCGATGCAAGTCGCCCTGGGGCGGGGTGGTCACTCTCATACCACATGCGATACGCAGCCGGATCACGCAAGCGGAAGTCCGCTGACAGATCGATGACGAGCGGCGCGATGCTGGCCCACTGCTCAATCTGCTTCGCAGCCTCGCCGTGCGGCATGCACAGGAAGAGAACGTCGCTCGGCTGCACCTGGTCCGGTGTCGTAAAGAGCAGTTCGCTCCGTCCCCGGAGGTTTGGATGGGTGCGATGCAGGGGCTGCCCAGCCAGCGATCGCGAAGTGACACTTGCGACACGCACGTGCGGGTGATCGAGCAGCAGTCGAACCAGTTCGCCGCCGGTGTATCCCGCAGCGCCGATGATCGAAGCGGTCTTCATCGCGTGATCTCCACACTGCGACGTGATCCGACGAGCATCGCATGATCGGCCACCAGCCCCGGGATATCAACACCGCTCGTGATGATGCTGTTGCGGAACTCCATCGAGTGATTGATCTCATTCACGAGATAGCCCCTTCGCGGGCACTCAAGAATGTCGATGGCGCAAACGTCCGCGTGTACGCACGCCGCCGCTGCGACGCAGATCTGAGCGAGATCCGCGGGCACATCAAGTCCCGCAGCTGTCGCTCCACGCGCCGTGTTGGTCACCCAGTGGGCGCTGCTCCGCGTGATGCCCGCGATCGCTCGCCCGCCCACGACAAACACGCGAATGTCACGGCCTGGCTTATCGATGTGCTCCTGCACGTAGTACACATGGTGATGCACGCCGCCCAGCGTGTCGCGATGTTCGATGATCGCTTCCGCCGCATCGCGATCGTTCACACGTGACACGAGCCGTCCCCACGAACCAATCGTGGGCTTGAGCACCGCGGGATAGCCGATCCGTTCGATGGCGATCAACGCACCCTCAGGACTCGTCGCCACAAGCGTCCGCGGCGTCGGCACATCCGCCGCCTCAAGGGCCAGGCTCGTGCGGAGTTTGTCGCTGCAAACCTCAATCGCGCGCGAGTTGTTCATGCAAGGCACGCCGAGATGCTCCAGCATGCGAACGGCGGTGAGCGAACTGGTGAGACTCAGAGAGCGATCAAGCACCAGGTCATACTCGCGCCACGATGACGCATCGCGCGGATCAAAGACGATGTCACGCAGATCGATCAGATCAACAGTCGCGCCTCGAGCAATGAGCGAATCCGCAAGGTGACGCTCTTCGATGCGGAGACGGGTATGGAGAATGGCAATGCGCATAGGTGAACTCGTTGGGCGAAAGGAACATGCAGCGGCGTGATGCTGGATCTGGAAACGGACCAAAAAATCGGCGGGGCGGCGAGTGTCAGAGTTCCGTGAGGTCCTCGCTGGCGTCATGTGACGGACACATGCACCCGCGACCCCTTTCCCCCGCACGCCCGCGCCGATCGAACGACGACGTCGCAAGACAGATCACTCGCCCCAGTCTTCTTCCACTTCCGGCGCGAGCGCGAGTTGCACGGGCGCGGTGTTCACCACTTCCAGTTCCACTCCGCATGACGTGCAGCGCACGACCTGCGAACGCAGCGGCGGACGATCAAAGCGAATCGCGCCATCGCACTCCGGGCACGTGCAGGCGGTGGTGGTGGCGGACTGTGAACTGGCGGGTGCTGCGGGAATCATGACAGGGTCCTTGAGGGCGAAGACAGTGAGAAATCAAACTAAAAAAGCCCCCGGACATGGCGTCAGGGGGCTTACGAGTCGAGCGTGAATGTCTGAAGAAACTCAGACCAGCACGGTCAACGTGAACACCCAGACGCTCTCGGCGCCTTTGGCTTTCACGTTGGTTTTGACAGTGCGGTTCAGCATGACGTGGATGAAGTATCGACCATGTGCGACACGCAGTCAAGAAAGTCGTTCCACAATTTATTGCGACGTCACTCCATGTGAGCGTCATGCAGACACCATGTGATGCTCGCGTGCGCACAGATCGCGCACCCGCACAGGGCCTCGATCAACCCACCTGAACCAGCGAGCGAAAGCGATCCACACCGACCACTCCCCTACCGTTCAGCATGGACCTGTGGGCAACGAAACGCGAGCAAGCACGCAGCGGCGTGGAACCGCTCGCAGTGCGCATGCGCCCACGCACGCTCGATGAATTTGCAGGCCAGCAGCACATACTGGGCCCGGGCAAGTTGCTCCGCCGCATGCTCGCTGCCGACACCGTGACGAGCATGATCTTCCACGGTCCGCCCGGTACCGGCAAGACGACACTCGCGGAACTGATTGCGAAGCACACCAAACGCCACTTCGTGCGCGAGAATGCCGCGCTCGTCGGCGTGAAACGCATTCGCGAGGTCTGCGACGAATCTGCAAAGCGGCTGGAGTTTGAAAACAAACGCACAATCCTGTTCCTCGATGAAATCCATCGCTTCACGAAGAGCCAGCAAGATGTGCTGCTCAGTGACGTGGAACGTGGTCTGATCACGCTGATTGGCGCGACGACGGAGAACCCGCTCTTTGCCGTCAATTCCGCCCTCGTCTCTCGCTCCACGCTGTTTCGTCTTGAATCGCTGACCGAAGCAGACATCATCGGCGTGCTCAAACGTGCGGTTGCAGATCCAGATCGCGGCTATGGCAGGCTGTCCATCACCGTCACGGATGATGCACTCGCCATCTGGGCGAAGAAATGCGACGGCGATGCCCGCCGCGCGTTGGGCGCGCTCGAAGTCGCTGTACGTAGCCAGGAGATCAGCGAGGGATCCAAAGCCCAAACCGCCAAAATAGGCGAAAGTGCCTCCACTTCCCATTCACTTCCTCACACCGTCACTTCGTCACTTGTCATCGACGCCATTGTCGCTCAAGACAGCATTCAGCAGAAGGCCGCGGTCTACGACGCGTCGGGTGACCAGCACTACGACCATGCAAGCGCGCTCATCAAGAGCATCCGCGGCAGCGACCCGGACGCGGCCCTCTACTGGCTTGCCCACATGCTCAATGCGGGTGAGGATCCCCGCTTCATCACGCGTCGCCTCGCCATTCTCGCCAGTGAGGACATCGGCAACGCCGACCCGCGCGCCATCATGATCGCCAGCGCATGCTTCGACATCGTCGAACGAATTGGCATGCCCGAAGCACGCATCACACTGGGACAAACGGTCACGTATCTCGCGCTCGCCCCCAAGAGCAACGCCAGCTATGTCGCCATCGATGAAGCCATGAACGACGTCGCCGAAGGGCGCACGATTCCGGTGCCCATGCACATCAAGGACAGCAACGTGCGAAAGGCAACCAAGATGAGCGTGAAAGACGCTCGCGCCGCAGCCGGCGAGGGCTACAAGTACGCCCACAGCGACGGCATCCACGACGACAGGCTTGGCATGATCGGCCTGCAAGACTACTTCCCCCCACGCAAGGCGGCGCGAACAAGGCTTGATCGCACGCACCCTGCGAGCCTGCACGTCCCGGCGCCTTGCTTCACCACATAGACAGCCCCGCCCGCGCCAGCGGCTCACACTGCCGCACGTATTTCTCGCTCCACGCATCGCCCGATACCGTCGGCGTCGTGTTCGCGTCGATGATCACAGCCTCGCCGCCGTGCATCACGAAGTCAATCTTGCCATAATCGAGGCCAAATGACCGCCTCCACGCCTCCACACTCGCGGGTGGCGCACTGAACTCTTCCAGCGCCGCGTTCACGTTCTTGACATACGGATCACTCCCCCGCAAGATGCGCCCCACGCCTGCGTCACCCATCGTGATCCACATCCGCATCACGTAGTTCCCCGCCTCATCGCGTTCGGGCAGAAACTTCTCCACGACAAGAGACTGGTTACCCCACACCGCACCCGGCACCTCTCGCCTGTGATCAAACAAGTAGTACCGCGTAAGCGTTCTCGCAACGCCCATCAACCACGGCTCGCGTCTTGCGTGAAATGTCAACCGATGTCGCACACGGTCAAGCACGCTGGGCCCTTGCTCCCGCGAAAATCGATGATCAGACAGTCCGCCGCAATTGCCCGCGGTCTTCACGATCACCGGCCCGTCCCACGCATCGTTGCGTTTGACCAACTGAGCCGACACCGCCATCTTGCGAATATCCCGCACCCGACGATTGATCACGCGCGGATGACGCTGCAGCAGTTCCCACGTCCGGTCATCCAGCCACGAGCAGTCCACATGTGGCACAAGAGCATCAGCCGCCATCAGTTCGCGTTCATGCCCGCGCACGCCATAGACCACGTCGACCCGCACCCCCATCGCCCGCCAGTTGGCAATGATCGGCCAAATGCGATAGTGCAACCGCTCCGCGTCGAGCTGGCGCGGATGCATCAACACTGCGATCGACTCAATCGCCCCTTTGGAGTTCATACCCTGCACCGCCGATTGTTGCCTCCACCGCTGGCTCCGCGTCGTCCGCGTCTCCCCATGCACGATTCTCGCGACCATCCCGACGCCAAACGCACATTACGCCGCGCGGTGCTCGCCCGTATCGCAGCAGTGTCGTCACCCCAGCGTGCCCGTGCCAGCACCGCCCTCGCCGCACGGCTCGCGTCAACCTTCGCCGGTCCCAGCACCTTGATGGCATACCTCGCCGCCGACCACGAGCCTGACCTCGGCGACTTCCTGACGCACCGCCTCACCTCGGGCCAGCCCCTTGCCCTCCCCCGGGCCGACTGGACCACGAACAGAATCGATCCGGTCCTGGTGCACAACTTGTCATCAGATTGCGAGCCCAGTCGTTACAGCATTGTGCAGCCGCGTGCCGATCTTCTTCCTCTGGCTCCCGACGCACTGGATGTTGTGCTTGTGCCCGGGGTTGCGTTCGACGCTGCAGGCGGCCGGCTGGGCCGGGGCGGCGGCTTTTACGACAGGTTTCTGACATTGCTCAGAGACCGCCCGAGCGTCACCATCGCCGGGATCTGCTTTGACGAGCAGGTCGTGGATTCCGTACCGATGCACGCGCATGATGTGCGCGTTGGTATGATACTGACACCCACGCGGACGCTCGTGGTCCGCGCGAACAACTGAACCGGGATGGACCCCGCCTGCGCGCTCGCGTCGCGCCGGCTTCTCAAGGAAGGGAAGACTCATGGCTCTGCCGTCGCAAACCGATCACCAGAACGAAAACAGCCGCAGCGTCACCGCACAAGCCGGCAACACCAACGCCACCAAGATTTTGCTTGTCGTGGCAGGCATCACCTTGCTGGGTGGCGGCGTCTACGCCCTCAGCAATCTCAACAAGCAACAGAAGGCCGACGCAGCCAAGGCTGAAGCCGCCAAGTCCACCCAGGTGGCCGACAGCGCCGGCACAGCCAAGCCCGTCAGCACCGATCCCAGCACGACCGGCACCACACCGGCACCCGCGCCGACCGCTGCCGGCACCACGCCCCCCGCTGCCGTTCCCTTTGGCAACCAGCCCGTCACCACGCCCGACCCCACGACCGTCGTGCGTACTGACGTGAACAACCCGGTCGCCGTGCCTGCCAACACAACGACAACCCCCGTCACGACTGCCGCCACCACGACGCCTGGCACGACGCCCACGACGACCAACCCCGTCCCTTCGGCAGTCACGACCAACCTCACGGTTCTGCAACTCATCCAACAGGGCGACACCGCTATGGCGAGCAACAAGCTCGTCGAAGCCCGCTCGGCCTACAGCCGCGCCCTGCTTGATCGTGACGCGAGCGAAGCCGACAAGGCCACGCTCCGCACCAAGCTCACCACAATCAACCAGGACTTGGTCTTCGGGACCCGCGTTGAGCCGAGCGACAGTCTGGTCGAGAGCTACAAGGTCGTGCCGGGCGACAGCCTCGTCAAGATCGCACGCAAGCGTGAACTCGCGACGGACTGGCGTCTGATCCAGCGCGTCAACCGTATCAGCAACCCCAACGCGCTCCGCGCAGGCCAGACGCTCAAGCTCGTCAGAGGCCCCTTCCACGCCGTTGTCAACAAGAGCGCGTACCGCACCGACCTCTTCGCCGGTGCGCCCGATGACCCGGCCAACTGGCTCTTCATCAAGAGCTACCAGGTCGGCCTGGGCGAAGGCAACAGCACCCCGGTGGGCAACTATGTCGTCAAGAAGAACAGCAAGCTCGTCGATCCGCCGTGGGTCAACCCGCGCACGGGCGAACGCTTTGCAAGCAATGATCCCAAGAACCCCATCGGCGAACACTGGATCGGCTGGCAAGGCGTGGGCGACAGCACCGTCAATCAGGGTTACGGCTTCCACGGCACCATCGATCCGGGCAGCATTGGCCAGCAGATGAGCATGGGCTGCGCTCGCATGAAGGCGGAAGACGTGGCGGAACTCTTTGACCTTCTCGTCGAGGAAGTCAGCGTTGTCCGCGTGCTGCCGTAATCAAGCATGGACTGCGACTTCCTCGGTGGCAGTCATCCAACAGCACCGCCTTGCAAGCAAATGAGCAAACGCCGCAGATGTGCGGCGTTTTTTTCTGTTCCTGTCATGCGAGCAACTGCCCTGCCTGCACCTGCGGAGCCACCTGACGCGTCCTCGCGGCATGCAGAACGTCTGCCAGTGCCTGAGTCCTGCCTGCACTGTTGGCGATCATCACATAAAGGCCCGGCCACGACGCTCGCGTTGGATCTTCCACTCGCACAACGCCGCCGTTGACATCCAATGTCACGCGGGCCCGGCTCAGATCAAACGTTGTCTGCGTCACGCGCGACCGCCGAAAGAGCGGCGTCTGAAACACATCAACGCGACCCGGCATCACTCGAATGGTCACCGGATTGAATGATGCCACCAGCATCCACGCACAGCAACCGCTCAGAAGCACACCCCAGAAGCCCATGCGCATGCCTGGTGCCAATTGGCTCCCGGCAAGCAGCGCGGCAAACAACACCATTCCGCAGGTCACTCGCACGACGTTCTCAGTCCAGTGAAGTCGCTTCGACACCCGGGGCGGCTGCACCACACGCCGCGCCGCGGCCGCCACATCCTCAATCCGGTCGGCGAAGCCGTAAACGCCGGGGCACTCGATAAACACCGGCTCACGCATCTCATCACTCGGCGGCAGATATCCCACCACTTCCGCGATCCGGTCCCGGTCACCAATCACCCGCAGCCGAGCAGCCGGACTCGGACGCCGCACCTCAATCGATACCACGCGACCTGTCGCAGCACGCGACTCAACCGTTTTCTTCCGACGTGCAAAGACGGCGATGGAACCTGCCGCGAACAGCATCAGCACCGCCCCAGTCAACGTCATAGCGCCCCCGAAAGCTCGCTCGATCACTGTGAGAATCGTGGTGACCGCGATGAACAGCACCAGCGCTGCGATCGCTCGCACAAGCGACCCATGAAACACCGGCGTGAACCACTCAAGCAGTCCGCCGAAAGAGCGTGGCCACGCCTCGAAGTCGCGTGTCCGCGTCAAGACCACTGGATCGAGGCCGTCACCCAGATCCACGGGCTCTGCATGTACCGACGCCTCGTTCACCTGCATGAATCATGCTATCACGCCCTCATGCCGTCAACTGCTCGGTCGGCAACGCCGGCGCAGACTCCTGCACCGTCGCTGCTTCGATCGCCGCCCGTGCGACATCCGCGTTGGTCGCACGCCACACCTTGAAACTGACAATCTCACGATGCTCGCGAAGTCGCGCCCCGGGCTGCTCGATCAGCAGATATCCAGCATCCGGCACCGCCGTCACGCGGCTGCGCCACAAGTCGAAAGTCTGCACGCTGCGTGGCGTCGTCGAGAACAGCCCGTAGCTCAACACTTCCAACTTGCCGGGCGTGAATCGCAGATACGTGGGTGATAGCACCAGGAACGGAACCAGCGACACACTCATGCCGATCCAGATATCCCACGGACCAACCGGCACCACCGAAGCCGTCTGGGCCAAGGGCGTGACAAGTCGCGCCAGCATGAGTCCGCCCCCCAGCAGGATGTTCAGTAGCACATACAGCGTGATAGCCCGCCCCGCGTTCGCGCCCAGCGGAAGCATCAAGCGGAATATCCGCGGCTCAAACACCTCCGTCGCCAGCGGTGGATCATGCAGAACACGGAACGCCAGCGGCGTCTGTGCAACCAATGTCACGCGTGCCGTCTCATCGGGTTTGTCGGGCAGCGTGAAGTCAGCGGGCATGGGCGGGTAAGGCCTTCTGCGCCATAGCACAAGCGCAAGCCACCCGCATAACGCAAGCACGCCTGCCGCAATCATCGCAGGCGTTCGCCCCGCTCCCATCGCCAAGCCCGCGACGGTCACGATGAAGAACACAAGCGTCGCCAGCGACATATCAATGAAGACTGACGGCAGGCCCAGTGTCCGCGTCCGCTCCACTGCCTCATACGGCACGATCGTTACCAGCCGCTTGGGAATCTCTGTGTAAACCGAGATGGACTCCGAGTGGTTCATGCGTCTTCGGATGTGACAACTGCTGATGTCGCGTTTGCCCCGCAATCACTCCGAACAAGTCAGCCCAACAACGCGTCATCGGGCAATTGTAACATGTCGCCCTCCCACCGCGCCGCTTCAAACAACGCACGCGCAAGTTCCACGTTCGACGCTCCCCACTGGTTGATCTGCACCACCAGCGGCTGTTCCGCCGCATCGGAAGGTTGCACCACGACACTTTGTGAACGCAGTTGGACCAGCACTCGGGCTGTGCGCAGATCAATCGTGCGCACACGTGGTTTGCCTGCTCCCAAGAACTGGTAGCGCACCACATCAAGTCGCCCGGGAGAGATTCGCAGGTACGTCGGCCATGTCCACATGAATGGCAGCGTCAATAGACACATGATCGCCCAGTAGTCCCATGGACCCAACAGCGACAGCCCGATCTGCGCACGATACTGCACCCGAAACCAAGTCCAGAGAATGCTCACGAGGACGATACCCGCTATCCATATCGCGTACCAACGCGACGCCGGTGCAGGCACTGCCGCTCGCAACGCGAAGATCCGAGGCTCAAACGACTCATCCCCCAAAGGCGGCTTGTGCAGCACGCGATACACATCTCTCGCCGATGCGATCAGTCGCAGGCGAAACGTCTCATCAACGCTGTTGGGCACGCTGCGCACAAAGTCCGCCGGCGGTCGCGCCGTGTGCCTGCGCCACATGCCAATCGCGAAGATCAACGCGCCCAACACGCCGCCAGCGACCCCAAACCAGAACCCTTGCATGCCAAGCACGCGTCCAACGACCATCCCGAAAACGAAACCAAGTGACACGAACACACCAACCACGAAGAAGATCGGCAGCCGCAGCGTGGAAAGCGTCTGCGCCCCTTCCACGCTGAAGCCCTGCGGGAGGGCTGCGGACCGCGATCCCGTCCCTGCAAACACATCCCGCGTCGCATCGCAAGGCGTCATCCCCCCTGCCTGAGCATCGACCGCAGCAACCGAGAATTTCGCCGTGCTCGTCATCACACTGTCACGTGTACGCCTAGACGAGAATTTCGTTGTTCCGTTCGTATTCTGAAAGGTTTTTTACAGGCATTTGCACTCCCCGTCAGTTCACACTGCTTACGCCTGCGTCCAAAGCCCCTGAGACACCCTGCAATGTCACTGTTCGCGATCATGCTCTTCACCACGTCGCGACAGCATTCGGTGACTTCAAACTTGTTGCATTTCTCGCCGATTTTCCGATAAATTCCGGCGTCGCGCTGTTTGCAGCATTGCTACGCTTGCAGGTTGCGACTGCGTCGAATCTCGCGCTGCATTCGCACCGTACTGGCTTACGATTTCTTCGCAACACCACACGTCGTTTTGTACCTCCCATCCCTAACGACACTTTCCCCCGCCACACCATGCCCAACTCTTCCTCCACTCCTGCCGCGTCGGACAAGAAAAACGCTCCCGCCGAGGTCGTTGCGGCGGAGGTGAAATCCGAACCTGCCGGAAAGATCGGAGCCACCGGCAGCAACTATGGCGCCGACCAGATCCAGGTGCTCGAAGGCCTCGATGCCGTCCGCAAGCGTCCCGGTATGTACATCGGTGGCACCGGCCTGAACGCGCTTCACCACCTCGTGTACGAAGTTGTCGACAACTCCATCGACGAAGCCATGGCCGGCCACGCCACCATCGTTGATGTCACCATTCAGGCCGACGGCTCCTGCAGCGTGGTTGACGACGGCCGCGGCATTCCCACGGGCCCCATGAAGCACGAGGACCCCAACCTCAACGGCAAGTCCGCGATCGAGGTCGTTCTCACCAAGCTTCACGCGGGCGGCAAGTTTCAGCAAGAAGGCTCCGCCTACAAAGTCTCCGGCGGTCTGCACGGCGTGGGCGTGAGTTGCGTCAACGCTCTCTCCACCTACCTCACCGCTGAAGTCTATCGCGACAACGAAATCCACAGCATCACGTTCGAGCGTGGTCGCGTCAGCGAGCCCCTCAAGAAGGTCGGCGCGATCCCCGCGAGCGCCGCCCGCAAACGCGGCACCACGGTCACGTTCCAACCGGACCCGACGATCTTCCCCGAAACCCGCTTCGACTACAACACCCTCGCCAACCGCCTGCGCGAACTCGCGTATCTCAACCCGGGCGTCGCCCTGCGTCTCACCGACGAACGCGTGGGCCCCGACGGCAAAATCAAGAGCGAACTCTTCAAGGCCGAAAAGGGCCTGCCCGAATACGTCGAACACCTCATGACCGGCAAGACCGCCGTGGGTGAACTCGTCTACTTCAAGCGCGAGGATCCAGCGCAAAGCCTCATCGCCGAAGTCGCCTTCCAATACAACGACGGCTACAACGAATCCGTCCTCAGCTTCGCCAACAACATCAACAACGTCGACGGCGGCACCCACGCCCAGGGCTTCAAGGTCGCCCTGACGCGCACCATCAACGGCTACGCAAAGAAGAACGGCATCATCAAGGACAAAGACCCCGTCCCCAGCGGCGAAGACCTTCGCGAGGGCCTCGTCTGCATCGTCAGCGTCAAGCTCCCCAACCCCACCTTCAACAACCAGCCCAAGGAAAAGCTCCTCAACCCCGAGATCGAAAGCTTCGTGAGCGGCGTCGTCAACGAAGGCCTCGACCGCTGGCTTGAAGAACATCCCGCCGAAGCCAAAAAATTCTGCATGCGCGGCATCATCGCCGCACAGGCACGCGAAGCTGCACGCAAAGCCCGCGAACTGACCCGCCGCAAGAGCGCTCTCGACAGCGGCAGCATGCCCCACAAGCTCGCCGACTGCAAAAGCAAGCAAGTCGAAAACTGCGAACTCTTCATCGTCGAAGGTGACAGCGCAGGCGGCAGCGCCAAGCAAGGCCGCGACGTGGAGTTTCAGGCCATCCTGCCCCTGAAGGGCAAAGTGCTCAATGTCGAGAAGGCCCGCATCGATCAAGTCCTCAAGTTCGAGGAAATCCGCACGCTCATCGCGGCGCTTCGAGTCGGTATCGGCGCCGAGTTTGACATCAGCAAACTCCGCTACGGCAAGATCATCATCATGACCGACGCCGACGTGGACGGCAGCCACATTCGCACGCTGCTGCTCACCTTCTTCTTCCGCCAGATGCCCGAACTGATTCGTCGCGGCCACCTCTTCGTCGCGCAGCCACCGCTCTACCAGGTCATGAAGACAGGCAGCCGCACCAAGAAGGGCGGCACCTACGTCCTCAACGAGTCCCGCCTCGACGACACACTCACCGAATTGGGCCTTGCCCACTGCTCGCTGGTCGTACGCGAAGTCACCCGCAAGGACGAAGCCAACTTCGACGTCAAGGAACTCCGCCGCCTCGAGGGCCAGCCCCTCAAGCGTTGCATCGTCGCGCTGCGCCGCGTGATGGAACTTGTCGACATCGCCCAACGCCGCGGCATCGTCTTCAAGGATCTTCTCACCAAACGCGACAACGATCCCAGCGGCAAGCGGCATCTTCCCACCCACCGCCTCACTTGGCGCACGCCCGGCGGCGCTCAAGGTGAGGACTACGCCTGGAGTGAAGCCGACGCCATGGCCAACATCTCGCGTCGCAAGCTCCGCCTTGCCGATCGCGACGATTCCCAAAGCCTCGCCACCTTCGACGAAGCGCCTGCCACGGGCGTGCAACTTCTCGGCACCGCCATCGTCCGTGAACTCCACGAGAACAAAGAACTCGACAAGCTCTTCACCGAGCTCGAGTCCCAGGGAATCGCCGTCAACCCCAGCACCTTCGCCGACGAGCAGGCCGAAACGGTGACCGGTCAGAAGGTCGCGTCCCCGTTCGCCTGGGTCGCGGGCCAGGAGCTCCTCGACGCCATCGCCGAAGATGAAGCGACCGACGACGAAGACGAGACCAAGTCGGTCAAGCGGGCTGGCCCCGGCAAAGTCGTCGAAGCTCCCAATCTGCCAGCCATCCTCGGTGCATTGCGCGATATCGGACGTCGCGGCCTCGAGGTCAAGCGCTTCAAGGGACTGGGTGAAATGGACGCCGAGCAATTGTGGGAAACCACCATGGACAACAGCAAGCGCACCTTGCTCAAGGTCACGCTCGAAAGCGCGAGTCAGGCCGACACGCTCTTCAGCATTCTCATGGGTGAGGAAGTCGAGCCCCGCCGAAAGTTCATCGAGGAACACGCCCTCGAAGTCCGCAATCTCGACGTGTGATCACTCACGTTCCTATGTGATAGTCACATAATCTCGCACGCAAACTGGCAGGCTGCGGCACATGTGCCGTCTGCACCGTCTCATCGCCTCGCGTTTTCGCTGCCCCTCGCTCGGCGGGGCAATTGTTCCCTCGCGATATCCGATCCTCTCATCGGACGCGCATGGGGAGTGCAGCGTTGCGGAGACGTCGCGGCATGACCGGTCAGCCTGCCAAACCCGGACTCAAGATCACAGCGGCCGAAAGGCCCAACACGCTCGGCATTAACCAGCGCGATCTCGTCACGCTCCTGCAGAAGATTGAAGCTGCCGAAAAGGGCAAGGCCCCCGTTCGCCGCGACTTCACTCGCTGGCCCTTCCGTCACGCCACCGTCAAAGTCACGTTGGTCCAGCCCTCAGGCGGAGAAGTCCACCTGCGTCTGGCCTGTCGCAACCTCTCCAGAGGCGGCATTTCGCTGCTGCACAACGCCTTCATCCACCCCGGCAGCGCTGTCTCCGTTTCGCTGCCGCGGCTCGCCGGCGAAGCGAAGGAAATCCCGGGCGTCGTCAAGCGTTGCCTGCACCGGCGCGGTGTCCTGCACGAAATCGGTGTTCAGTTTGAAACCCCGATCGACCTGCGTGAGTTCCTTGGCGCGAGCCAGGGTCAGGAGTTCTTCTCCATCGAGAAGATCGAACCCGAGAAACTCACTGGCAATGTGCTATACATCGAAGACTGCGATGTGGACTACCGCATTCTGCAGCACTTCCTTCGCGAAACCAACTTGAACGTCGAACGCGTCGCCACCGGCGAGGATGCGATGGACAAGTTGTCCAACCAAGATCTCATCATCTGCGATTGGCGTCTCCCCGACATTGACGGCATCACCTTCGTCCGTCAGATCCGCGACATGGAACTCCATACGCCGGTGCTGCTCGTCACCGCTGACCCTGTCGGACTGATGCGAAGCGGCATCTGGGATATTCCCAACACCGGCCTTCTCACCAAGCCGCTCTCGCAGCAGCAACTCATGCGTGCAATCGCGGAGCGTCTGCTGGTCTCCACCCGCGATCCCAACGCGGAATTGGCAGCCAAGGGCAACAACATCGCGTCGATACAGGTCAACGAGATGTTCGTTGCGCAGTTTCAGCAGTTCGCTGAAAAACTGCAGGCCGCCGCATCAGAGAACGATATCGCGACCATCGCCAATCTCGCGATGCAGATCAAGGGCAGCGCGCCAAGCTGCGGCGCGAACAAGCTTGCTCTTTTGGCCACGCAGGCTCACTCGGCCTTCAGTGGCAACGCCGACCAATCCAAGCGCAATCGCATCCTCGCGGATCTCCTCGCCGCGTGCCGCCATCTCGATACCGCGGCTTGACCCACAACTCCGGTACACCGGTCCCCGGTGCGCGGGAACTCCTCGAACGTCCGGTGCCTTCGTGACTTCATCGCGTGCGATTCAGCTCTTGCTGTATCTTCGCCATCCCCATCACGTCGATCTAGGTTGCATGTGCGAGCCCGGACGCTCGCACAGCTTCATGTTTCATGCGGGGGATTGCTATGCAGCCGAAGCTTACGGACAGAAAACCGAGAGTCTTTCATCGCTGGCCATTTGATCGTGAACTCATCGTGCTGCCCGTTCAGACTCGCGATGGCGGCCCCAGCGGCCTGGTCTGTCGCAACCTCTCGACCGACGGCATCTGTGCCATCGGCCTCAACCCGGCGCCTGTCGGCCTTCAGGTTCTCATCACGCTTCCCGAAATCACTGGCGGCGTGCGAGCCGTCCATGCGGAAGTCGTGCGCTGTGAGAAACTCAGCTCCACAGGCTACAACTGGTGCATGCGCTTTGCCGAACCCATCGACGTCAGTCGATACGTCGCCAAGGACATCCTCTCGAACGAGTTCGTGCACGAGTTGGTGGCGCCGCACATGATTCGCGGTCGCATCGCCGTCGTGAGCGAGTCAGCCCATGATCGCGCACTCTTCAACGTCACGCTGCGCGGATCGCCATGCGTTCTCACGACGCACACCGATCTCGAACGCGTCCTCTTCGACGCGACGCGCCTCGACGTCGTTGTCCTCGCCGCGGAGTTGCAGCGTCCCGTGACGTGCGACGCCATGATTCAACTGCTCATGGCGGATTGCAAAGCCAACTTCATGCTGCTCGCGGGTGACCGCAGTCCTGCAACTCGCAAACTTGCCACCATGCTTCCCTTCAGGGCTGCACTCGTGCGACCTTGCACGCAGCAGATGGTCCTTTCCGCTCTGGCTGAATGTCTCGGCATTATCGCTCGTGACGATTCGCAACGCAAGGACCAGGACGCCGCCGCCGCCTGAAGCTGCCGCATTACGACCCGGGTGTGTACGTGATCTTCGTGAACCCAGCGTCTGTGGCCGCTTGCACTGCAATTGCCGCGGCCTCCACAGGCACGTTGTCGTCCACGCGCACGATCACACCCATCTCGCGCGGCAGACTGCTCAGAATGTTCGCCAGGGTGCTCGCCGAGCGCACGGTGCGAGCGCCCACCCGATACACCGGGATGCCGTTGTCCAATTTCACGTCAATCACCTGCGTCTGCAGGCTCGACGCTCCCGCACCAGCGCCTTGTTGTGTCGCCAGCGTTGTCTGCAGTTCCGCCTCGCTCGCTGCGATATCCCCCGCCACCATGAAGTAAAACAGCAGGAACAGCACCACGTCAATCAACGCCACCAGCGGCAGCCGCATCGCATCGATGCTTATTCGCCTGCTTCGACCCTTGGAGAGATTCATGACGGCCCTCCCGGCGTCGCTCCCGCAGGAGCCTCCTCGCCGCTCGTCGCAAACTTCCAGCGCGTGATTCCCGCAGCACGCAGCCGCTTCGCCAGATCGTTCACATGCTTCGCCGGCGCAGTGCGGTCAACCCGCACCACCACATCCACGCCCGCCTTCGCGCCGGGAGCAGGTGTGGCCTGTCGCACGATCTCCGCAAAATCAAGCGGCTGGCCCAGGCTGCTCAGCTTGCCCTCCCGGTCCACATCCACAAAAACCACCGCTGCATCCTTCGCGATGCTCGGATCTCCCAGCGTCCGCGGCAGATCCAACGCCGCCGTCTCACGACCCGAAAACTGCGCGGTCAGCGTGAAAAACACAATGAGCAGCATCACCACGTCGATCATCGGCGTCAGATCGAAGCTCGCGTCTTCGTCGTGATTGTTGCGTCCGCGAATCATGTCTCACTCGTGGTGGGTCGCCACTCCGGCGGCGACCGAGTTTCGTTGACGTTCAAACCACAAATCAGAGCCCTTGGCATCCTGCCGCCCGCACCGGACGGCCCACCTGCGCTCACGCCACTTCCGCGGCCTTCTTTCCCGCTGGTGCCGTGCGAGCCTGCGCCGCTGTGTTCAGCCGCTCCAGCCGCTGCCCGATCTTCGACACGATCCCGTCAATCCGCCGCCGGAAGATCGCAAACGCAACCGTACAGGGAATCGCCACCACCAGACCCTGCGCCGTGTTCACCAGAGCCATCGACATGAAGGTTGCCAACTGATTGCTGCGCTGCGCCCCCGTCATGCTCCCGATCGTGCTGAACGCGCCGATCATCCCGATCACCGTGCCCAGCAGCCCCAGCATCGGGCCGATCGCGGCGAGAATCCCGATCCAGTCATTCATCCGGTGCAGCCGGTCCGTCTCATCCGCCGCTGCGTCCTCCACCGCCGTTCGAAACTCCATCATCCCGTACGGTGAGTTCAGACACCGCGACAGCGCCTTGCCCACGATCCGTGCGGCATACGGCGCATCATCCGCCTTGCACAGTTTCTCAGCGTCACGGAACTTCCCTTCCCGGAACTTCTCTTCAATCGCATCCAGCAACTCGCCCGGTGCCAGACGCTGCTCCTGAAGCGCCAGCGCATTGCGGATCATCAGCGTCAGCGCGAAGACCGACAGACCGATGAGCACAAAGCCCAGCAGCCCGCCGTCCATGATGTAGTCCCACAGCGATTTTGAAGGCGCCGCGCCCGCTGGCGGGGTGGCGGCTTGAGCAAGTTGAATGAGCAGTGACGAACCAACCGCCATCAGGCACCTCCATGCACCGCGGTCTCCCCGCAGGCGGCCACGTCAGCCCCGCCCTCGCAGGCCTGACACATACCTATTCCATCGGCGCATCGCCGCGTTGCACGGGAGTGACACTTTCCCAAAGTTTTCATTGCTGGCCCCCGGGCGTCCCGCCCTCCCGGCCCTGTTTGCCCCTCGCTCGCTGCGCCGGGGCCGTCCATTTCATCAATCGAAGGGTGATCGGCGGGACTCGAACCCGTAACCCCCGGGATCACAACCCGGTGCTCTAACCAATTGAGCTACGACCACCATCTCCGCCCCAGAGGGGCGTTAGGACTGGAACAATACGGGGCATCCGCCCTCCCGACAACCCGCCAGCATCATGTGATTGCAACGGGTTTCCTCTGCCTGCCACTTCACAAAGTCTCAGTGTGTGCCTTACCCTCTCCCCCCGGCTCTCGCCAGCGTCTTCGGCGGCCGGTCTGAGGAGTGTTTATGGCCGCTTCCGCCCTTGATCGTCTCGACGTTTCCTCCCCCCGCGTCTTCAAGAACCTTTCTTCCGCGGAGCTCGTCGAGCGCGCCATTGCAGCAGGCGAAGGCCAACTCGCCGCCAACGGCGCTCTCTGCTGCCTGACCGGCGATCGCACTGGCCGCAGCCCCAAAGACAAGCAGCTCGAAGATACCGCGGATATTCACAACAAGATCTGGTGGGGCAAGGTCAACACGCCCGTCACGCCCACCCAGTTTGACATGGCGCTCGATATCGCCGTCAATCACCTCAACTCGCGCCCCAAGGCATTCGTGTTTGAGGGCTACGCCGGTGCGGACCCCAAGTACCGCCTCGGCGTGCAAGTCGTGACGGAACAGGCCTGGCACAGCCTCTTCGCCAGCACGCTGTTCATCAAGCAAGGCAGCAAGGCCGCTGGTGCGCCCGTCGCCTTCAAGAAAGACTGGACCATCATCAACGCAGGCACGCGCCGCCTCACTGCTGAAGAGCAAGCCAAGATGGGCTACAAGGCTCCCGTCATCATCGCGCAGAGCCTGACCCGCAAGATCGTCGTCATCCTGGGCACCGAGTACGCCGGCGAAATGAAGAAGAGCATCTTCTACGCCATGAACTACGACATGCCGGAAGTCGGCGTCTTCCCCATGCACTGCTCGTGCAACGTCGACAAGAAGAACAACGACAACGCGGCCCTCTTCTTCGGCCTCTCCGGCACCGGCAAGACGACGCTCTCCGCCGATCCCCACCGCGCCCTCATCGGCGATGACGAGCACGGCTGGAGCGACAACGGCGTCTTCAACTTCGAAGGCGGCTGCTACGCCAAGTGCATCAAACTGAGCAAAGAAGGCGAGCCGGAAATCTGGAACGCCATCCGCTTCGGCAGCGTGCTTGAAAACACGGTCATCGATCCGCACACGCGCATTCCTGATTACGACAGCGCGAAGTACACCGAAAACACCCGCGTCACCTACCCCGTCGACTTCATCGACGGCGCCGTCATCCCCAGCCACTGCGGCCACCCCAAGAACATCATCTTCCTCACCGCCGACGCCTACGGCGTCATGCCGCCCGTGAGCAAACTCACCAGCGAGCAGGCGATGTACTACTTCATCAACGGCTACACCAGCAAGCTCGCCGGCACCGAAGCCGGCGTGAAGCAGCCCGAGCCCAATTTCAGCCCGTGCTTCGGCGGCGTCTTCCTGCCGCGTCCTCCCGTCAGCTACGCCAACCAACTGGCGGACAAGATCAAGAAGCACGGCACCAACGTCTGGCTGCTCAACACCGGTTGGACCGGCGGCCCTTACGGCGTGGGTAATCGCTTCAGCCTCAAGTACACGCGTGCCTTCGTGAGCGCGATCCTTGATGGCAGCCTCGCCAAGGCCGAATACCACCAGGACCCCGTCTTCGGCCTGCACATTCCCAAGAGCGTCGCGGGCGTGCCCGGCGATGTCCTCATGCCGCGCAACACGTGGAAGGATGGCGCCGCCTACGACACCACCGCGAAGAAGCTCGCGGCCGACTTCCGCAACAACGACAAGCAGTTCGACATGCCCGAAGCCGTGCGCAACGCCGGCCCCCGCGGCTGATGTGGTGGCCCGCCCATGCCGGGCGGCCGCAAGTCGGAGCCGACGCTTCCTCCGTCACTGCTCAACCAGAAAAAAACAACGGGGCCGCCCACGCGGCCCCGTTTTTTTACATGTACCCGATGCCCAATCCCTACTCCCTCATGCCTCTTCAGATCGTCATGATCTCCTTCGTCTTGTCTTCGAGGCGCTTGTCCGTTTCCGTCTCGTACTTCTTCAGCAGTTCCTGAATCTCGGTCTTCAGTTGCTCGATTTCGTCTTCAGGAATGTGCTTGGCCGGGTTGTTCTTCAGCGCATCGGCGTGCTTGTTGGCATCGCGGCGGGCGTTGCGCATGATGACCTTCTGCTCCTCGGCCATCTTCTTGATGCGCAGCGATTCCTTCTGGCGACGCTCCTGGCTCATCGGAGGCAGGTTGATGCGCAGCGCTTTGCCTTCAACCATCGGGTTCACGCCCATGCCGCTCTTATCGATAGCGTTCTTGATGGCGTGCACCAGCGTCGCATCAAACGGCTTGATGAGCAGCTGCGTGGGCTCGGGCACGTTGATCGACGCGAGGCCCTTGAGGTCGGTCATGCTGCCGTACGCCTCAACCTTGAGAAACTCGACCATCGCGGGGCTCGCGCGGCCCGTGCGAACGCCCTTGAACTCGGCCTTGAGATAGTCCAAAGCCTTTTCCATGGCGGCTTCGGCTTCGAGAAGAATGGTGTCTGGATCGCTCATGCCGACATGGTACGTCGGAAGTTCGGGAAGACCTCGCCCGCCTCATCTCCCCACGCCCTCTCTCCACATCCCTTCCCGCCACCGACCCCGCCGCGACAATCAACCGCGCAGAGCCCGGCCCC
>VYMG01000232.1_pt1 | contig 46802 bp, 44 predicted proteins | sample 5115261 | NCBI WGS metagenome assembly VYMG01 (sample SAMN12291781, study PRJNA351875) | freshwater metagenome | isolation source: freshwater lake | place: USA: Michigan, Wintergreen Lake | collected 2013-08-08
GGCTCATCTCGCTGTGGATCAAAAGCATGATTATGGCATTGGGCAAATCCATTTCGGACGATGGCTGCAAGTATGGTTCGCCACCATCACCGATTTATTCGAAGGGGAAAATGCCGACAAAGCAAAAGAAGCTGCACGACGTATGGCACATACTCAGTTTATGTTCTTATGGTATCAGAAACCCGATTCCGTAAAGGGCAAAACAGCATAAAATCCTGCTTTGCCCAATTGCACCATTCATCTTCATCATTCCTCAGCGCACAAACACTACTTACTGCGATACCGTGTCATGGGCATAAAAAACCCATATCCGATGCACAGATATGGGTTGATAGGAAAGAATATCACAACAATCGTAGCTGATTCTCCGATGATGCAGCGCGGATGGCACTCCGTCTATGGTTTTATTTCTCTATTTCTGCTGCCACTTCTGCTTTTTCTTTTATTTCTGTATTGTCTGCATTTTCTGCTCTTTCAATGGGAGTTTTTTTGGAAGCATAGCGGAAGATGCTCACAAAGAATCCGCCGACCATTGCAATCACCCCAAACCACACTAAATTAATAAGCGGTTTGATGGAAATTTCAGCCGTAAATACTTCTTTGGGTGCGCTTTGTGGTTTTGCTGTATCGTAAAATGTGAACATTGCGCCGGATTCTTCCAAAGAAGTTTTGTTCACATCAAGTTTGGTAAATGCAATTTGCTGTGTTGTATTGGGTATCATCAATGGTTCGGGAATTGTTTCCATCGAAGGCATAGCGATATTGGCGAATAATGTTAATTCCTTTTTCTCGCCATTGGGCATGGTGACCGTAATAACTGCACCCGGGCGGATACCTCCATTTTGCGGACCGCCTCGCATACCCGACATATCAAAACGCTCGAATGTTATTTTCAATGAGGTATCGGTTGGTAAAGCAATGGTATTGCCTTTTTTGAGTGTAGCTTTGGGCAATTCGCCTTCCATCTCCAATATTTTGGGTGACAGATACACATCTTTGTCAATAGACCAAGATATTCCGGGTTCTTGGAATGCAGCTTGGCGTTTATTGAAATCACTCCAAAACATAACGGGCGCGACGGTATCAACTTTGTTTTTTGATTGTACGACCACATAATAATGATAGCGTTCAATATCTTTTCTTTCTTTCTCCACTTGGTTTTTCCCGATATAGGTCATGGTATAACCGAGTATGGTTTGGGGTTGTCCTTGCACTAAACGCGCATGTTCTTTGACGGAGTAACGGGACGTTGCCAGCACACCAATCATTAATAATGCAATGCCTGCATGGCTGATATATGCGCCTGTGGAAGAAAATTTTGCCCTCACTACTTTTAATGCTAATTCGGCATTGACAAATAAAGCAAACCACGATGCAAATCCCAAAGCAATGTACCAAGGGTCTTGCACTCCGATAATAAAAGAACCAATGGTTGCTGCAATTGCCAAACTGAGTGGAAATAGTAATTTCTTCATCACTAAGCCGAGCGTTTTTGCTTTCCAGCGCACAACCAATGACACACCGTTTACCATCATAATGACGGTGACTAATGGCAAATGTAAACGATTATAGAAGCCTTGGTCAAGAGCCACTTTTGTCATTCCGAATATTTCGGCGAATAAAGGATAGCTTGTTCCCAAGAGCACAATTAAGGCACTCATAAGGGTTAATCCCGAACCGATGGCGAGTAAAAATTCACGCGATTGTGGTGCAAATGACTCTGTTGATACGATAAAATCTTTACGTCGTGCAATCAACATTCCCACACCAAGAATAATAAATGTGGACATGAAAATAACAAGAATAACATAAGCAAACATACCCGGATCAACAAATGAATGGACGGAAGTATCGCCCAAAACACCGGAGCGAGTCAAGAATGTGGAATACAATACCAAAATGAATGATGCGAGAGCCAAAAGTATATTTGTGCGCACCAAACCTTTTGTCTTTCTTTGAACAAGCATTGTATGGACAAGCGCGACACTTGTGAGCCAAGGGATTAATGAGGAATTTTCGACGGGATCCCAAGCCCAATATCCTCCCCATCCCAAAGTTTCATAAGCCCAAAATCCACCGAGCATAATCCCGAAGCCGAGAATTGCGGTGGCATAGAGTGTCCAAGGTAATACAGCGTTGACCCATTCATGGTATTGCCTTTTTATCATAGCAGCCATAGCAAAAGCAAATGGCACTGACAACGCAGCAAAACCGGTAAATAAAATAGGCGGATGAATTGTTATCCAAATATTATGCAAAAGCGGATTTAAGCCGCGACCGTCAAGAGGCGTATAACCTTTTTGAATGCCGTCTTTTGCGAAAGTGTCCCATATATAAGCAAAAGGATTTTTCACCACAAGCAATAAAAGCAAAAAAACCAAAATCACGGAATAAAATACCATGACTTCGGCTTCCCAATTTCTTTTTCGCACATAAGGAATTAATACCGACCCGATAAGTGCCACCCATGTTGTCCATAGAAGAAAACTCCCTTCTTGTCCGGCATAACCCGCAGCCATTAAATACCATGTGGGCAAATCTTTATTGGAATAGCTCCACACATAGGTATAATTGAAATCGCTTGTCATCACATTCATCATATTCAGACACAAAGCAAGCACAATACCTATGGTTAAGCTGTGGAATAATGTTCGTGCAATAGGAAGTGCATTGGCTTTACCTCTGATTGCCAGAACATAATAGAGCGACGACGTGAGCGCAGCACCAAAAAGCAGGTGCATGAGTATTTGACCTACATAGAAGTCTTTGAGAAAATCGGCTATCATATATTGAGATATTTGATGTGAAAATTAAAGGGTGTATTCTTTACCATCCAATACCCCCATGAGTATTCTTAGTATGATTTGATGACTTGGCTTGCATGAACATAAGGCATTTCACCGCCGTGGACATGCCCAATAATGTCAATTGCTTCACCATTTTTCATTGCAGGCAATGGGTCATTACCGGTATAATTAACGCGGAATGTCGTGCCTTCGGTATCAATGGCATAAAATTCTTGAGGCGTGAAGGGATGGTCTGGATCAATAACAGCCGCCGAAATAATTTTTATTTTCTTAGCTTGCTCTTCGCTTCCCTGCCCTGTTGCTTCAAGTATTGCTTTATTGAAAGTCGGTGTCGGTAAACTTGTATGAATGGTCATAAAGTAACCGGAAACGGCTACGGTACAGACAGTTGCAATAATAAAAATTATACGTAGTAAGCGCATCGTCGGTTAATATTATTTGGATGAATTGGACAATTGTTCTGCATTTCCTTCATATTTAGACGGACATTTTGTCAATATATCCGATGCTTGCAAAGTTCCATTTTCTATTCTACCTTTAACGACAATACTTTCAGCAATTTCGAAATTATTGGGTCGCGCCCCCTGATAGATAACCTTTGTTTCATTATTTTGTTCATCGCGCATGGAAAAGGTAAATTCATTGGTTTTTGAATTGTAATCTGCACCTTTTTCTTTAATCCATACTCCTTTGACTTGTACTTTGCGCCCCGATTCTTTTGCGGAAGCAATATTGGTATATTCGATTTTACTGCCTTCGAGTGATATAAATGCAATCACACCGAAAATCAGCACTATCACTGATCCAATAATATATCGTAGTTTCATCTGATTGTCTCCTTGTATTATCGTTCTATTTTTTTCTCGACTTTTTGTAAGCGTTGTTCAATACGATTAAGAGTTATCGCTATGCCTGCCCATGTAATCATTGTGACGACAAGCACAACATAAAGAGCATTATGAGTTAAAAATGTTTCCATAGTTATTGTATTGTCAAATAAGTGTTGAAAGAATTATGATAAATACCCTGTTGTTCAATGCCTTGATTGATTGCCCCTGTTGGAAATATGTACGTTTTGGCTCAGATTCAACACATCATGTCTCTAAGGATGTGAATGCTGCTTAGAAAAAGCAAGCCGTGTTCTGGCACTCAAACTCATAATCCAATAGAACAGAATAGTGAAACCGGCATACGCTAAAGACAAAATAATCTGTTTTGTAGTGTCTAAAGAATCCGATGCCGTACTGAGCACGGGTCCGGCATTACCGCTATCTTTCGAACCCGGATGCAAACCGTCATACAGTCGTGGAAGAATATAAATGAAAAAGAGCGCGGCAATACAGCCCAACACTGAATATACACTGCTCAATCGAGCACGTTTCACAGGGTTTTCAATGGCAGACCGCAAAGCGAAATATGCTCCATAGACCAAGAGCAAAACAAAAATTGATGTTTGTCTCGGATCCCAATTCCAAAATTTTCCCCAATTAAATTTTGCCCATACAGCCCCCGTAACAGTAGCAAGTATGCAAAAAACGGTTCCCGTCATTGCCGCTGAAGAGGAAAGAATGTCATATTCAGGAAGTGGATGACGCAAATATCTGATACCATAAATCATACTGACAACATAAGCAATAAATGCAATCCACGCCGCAGGAACATGGAAGAACATAATGCGAGCGCGTTCTTCAAGTCCCATAATAAAGGGCAAGGTAAACATAGGGTTTTTTATTCCCACACTTTCCACGTTATAGGTAATGTCATTATCCAAACGCTTTACATAGACAACCAAATCTTGTTGAAAACTTCCCGCTTCATTGTATAAGTTTTCCTTACAAAGCAATTGCACAGTCCTTCTTGTTTCTGTCACATTTTGTACATCATTGACTTGGACATTCCACAATTTAGCCTGAGTATCGAAGGTGCCTCCCTTTGTCGGGGCTATATGCACAGGCACGAGAGCATCGGGATTTGCTCTTCCGGCTATTGCAGCATCTTTGAAGGTTCCCGCGATGGGTGGATGCAATGAAAAAAATACCACCAATGACATGATAAGTATAAAAGTTATGCGCCACCATATAGGCTTTGGCTTTATAATGCCCGGTGTTATACCCAATCCTATACCAAGAGTAAAGCCGGCAAGAATGAAGAGAAATTTAACCATTGAAAGTATATATCGTAGTGAATGAGTCAATCATTTCTTACGAAATTACAGTTTTTTTAAGGGATTTTGATGAGGTTTTTTAACAAAGTGGATGGAAACAATACTATAGAGGCAATTGCTTGCGCAACGTTAAGGCATTGTAACCAATATGGGTCGGTGATGGCGTATATATAATATTATCCATAACAGTTCGGACAATATGAATGCCCAAACCACCACTTTTATAGGCTCTGAAATAATCAACCATATTCGGAGACGGTACATTAAGCGGATTAAACGGCATTGCATTATCTTCAATGGTTACAACAAATTGAGATTCTTCAATTGATACCGATACAATGATTTCCTTTGTGGCTTGGCGTTCTTTCGCATGACGCGCAATATTTGCACAAATTTCATCAACGGCAAGTTCAATAAAATTGATTTGTTGTTCATCGAATTTACAGTCGGCAGCACACACGGCTATGAACTCTCTGATGACATTGAGTTGGTCCGTTTGCGCCGCCACAGTAATGCTGCCAAGTATGTGAAACTTAGAATCCATAATCAAACGTTAAATTTAGACACAGCTTCTTGTTCATTTGGAAGAATATCAAAAAGCATGGGGAAACCCAATAAATCAAAAACAGTGAACACTTTGGGCTTCATTTCAACCAATTTAATGTCACCGCCGCCGCTTCGTATCTCTTCGATAAAGACCATAAACACCCCCAAACCGGCACTGCTTATATAGTCTAAATCCTTGAAATTAACAATGATAGAAAATTCTTTCGCTTTGACTTTTTCCTCAATTGTTCTTTCTAAGATATGCGCAGTATGTGCGTCAAGAAATCCTTTAATGCGCAATATCTGCACAGTACCCTGTTTTGTTGATTGTATGTCAAAATTATGACTCATCGTCAATATCCTCTTAAAAATTCATGGTTATCGGTCAGTTTCTTGTCTGTGTTCATGAGACGAAGAAGTCAGCAATGAGTTTTGTAGTTGCGAATCAACACAGCGTACAACTACGGAAGTTATATCATCGTGTTGCGGTGCGTCACCAACAAAAACTCGCAGCTCTTGCAAAATGGTCTCGTTCATTGCCTTGCTGGTTTCGCCGTCTTGTACGCCTCGTAATACATTCAAAATCGGCTCATAACCAAATTCTTCGTCTGCATTATTTTTTGCTTCGGAAACTCCATCAGTAAAGAAATATGCTATATCACCTACGGAATACGGAATATGCATTTCCTGTAAAGTAGGAATAAACAAAGAATTACCGGCAAGTCCTATGCCAAGCCCTTTGGGTGTTACCACAGCCACTGCCCTGTTTTGCTTCAAAAATGTTGGACAATGACCTCCTCGGACAAGCACCAGCTCTTTCGCATCGGTATCAAACATGCACACGGACATTGTAATATATGCGTGTTTTTCCATGTTACCATACAAAGCATTATTAACTTTTATCAAAAAGTCTCTGGGTGACTTTGCCATACCGGCTAAAGAAAGCACTATTCCCTTTACATGCGCCATATAAAAAGCAGCAGGTATCCCTTTACCGGAAACATCACCAATGATAGCACACCACATGCCATTTTCTAATTGGACAAAATCGTAATAATCGCCGCCGACTTCCGCAGCGGGCACACAGCGAATATCAATATCAAAACCTGCGATATCCGGCAATGTTTGTGGCAGCATAGTGTTTTGCATACTGCTGGCGAGCGAAAGCTCACGCTTAATTCTTTCATTTTCAATAGATTCTCTTAACAACTTCGCATTATCTAATGCAATCTTTACATTGTGTTGGAATGCACGGAGAATGCGTAAATCATCTCCTTGAAAGCCATAAGCATCCCTTTTGACAAGCACTAACATAGCCACTCTTTTTTGTCCTGCAAATAAAGGCATAGCAAGAACGGAACGTGCTAAGGGTTGAGGAAATTTAGCCAAATATGCCAAACTGTGATCATCTTCGACATTAGAAATAAGGATTTGTTCCTGCGACCGCAATACCTTTGTTTCAAATTCTGACGAACGATGAAACCATGCTATATGTTCTTCTGTCAGCACCGCCGAGGCAAGCACGATATAATCTGATGATTGCGGGGATAAAGCTTCGCACCAAGCTCCTTCGGCACGCGTTGCCTCCATAGCTCTGAACATAATCGTTGTCACTATATTCTCTATGGATGTATCCGATAACGCTAAACGATTCAATTCGATAAGTGATTCCACTTCATAGTTTCTTCGATCAATAAATTGAGCAGTTGGAAGGGAAAACAGAATAGAAAAAAACAATCGAGAAAGTGCAGCTCCATATATACCGGAGGCAAAGACGACACAAAAACCAATAGACATATATGCCGATTCCAGCCCATTACTCCCGTCCACAGAGTCATGTATAAGTAAGCCCGGAACTAATAAACATGTAAAAAGACTGAAAATAGTGCGACGCAAAAGTGATATTTTCTCCTTCCGCTGTAATGAATTAATCCAATCATTCTGGTTCAAACGTACAAAAAACCACAATGCCGCTAATCCGCCGCAAGAAATGACAATTGCCATGGCATCTACAATACCAAAAACAAAATGCAATGTTGAAAAAAGGAGAAAAGCAGCAACAAAAAGTAAAGTAACTCGAGTGGTTAACTTTGTGGATGAAGACCGTCTAAGAACAAGTAATCTGCGAAGGATACGAAAGACATCGCCTGTTACTGCGAAAAAAGCAAGAATCAACAAATCAAACACTGCCATGCTGACTATTGTCATTGACGAAGAGCCAAGGAATGAAACCACCGTATTTGAAACAATGAGCACAATCAACATAATAAATGCAATGGTGCTAATCATATTACTCAATTGCAACGGTTGTTCCCTATCAGACAGTTCAAGATCAATGCATTCTTCATCCTTACGGACGGCAGCCACCCACATAACAAGACTGCCAATACCGAGCAGGGGTATAAATGGCATAAGCAACCATTCAAGAGAAGCCGGCATGATAACCGACACACTGTCTAAAGCTAACTTAGAAAGTATGCCAATGATAGCTATTCGCGCTAATGGTTGTTTTGTAGTCCTTTGCAGCGATACAAAAAACTGTGATAGTAAAGTCCCCATTCGTATTAAGACAATGAAGTAATTGTTTTATAGTCTAAAGAAGCGTTTCCCACAAAGCGTAATTTACAAAGTAAAACATGAATTGTTTCAATTTCTGTGCTTTTTGGGCTACTCATTTCGTAGTTTTGTGTTAAGAATTTCGTTTATCATCCTTATCTTGACAATGTCCGAACAGGAAATCCAACACTCAAACATGCACTCATTGCCAGCATTGAATGGCTTAACTATCTGGTTACTTCTTTGGCGCAAAAAACTCTTCATCTCCATTATGGTCATCATAGCCGGTGTCATAGCGTCGGTTGTAGCATTTATGATGCCTCCGTGGTATAAAGCAACGGTGAACATTGTCCCCCCCAATAATCCGGGAGGAGCATTGGGCGGTATGCTCGGTGGTATGACCAGTGCTCTTAAAGATATTGGTCTGTCAAAATTGGGTGGCAAAAGCGAAAGCTATACATATCTGACAGTCTTGGAAAGTCGCAGCTTTAAGGACTCGCTCATCCATGAGTTTAAGTTGCATGAAGAGTATGATCTCCCCGACACCAACATGAAAGCAATACGTGATGTGTTCAAAGAAAATCTGGAAGTAGAGCTGACATCGGAAGGTAACTATAATATCTCCATCACAAGTAAGAGTCCGGAAAAAGCTGTAAGAATGGCAAATCGTGCTGTCGAGATTGCCAATGATATTTCATTACGTTTGTCAAGAATGGAAGCTTCCACCAATCGTGAATACCTTGAAAAACGCATAGCAATCACCGAAGAAAAGATTGCGAGCATTGGCGATTCTTTACGTAAATTATCCGGTAAAACTTTACTATTTTCTCCTGTTGACCAAGCAGGAGCAATTGCCACGTCACTTGCAGAGATAAAGGCACAAGTGATGAAATCAGAAGTACAATATGAATTGCTTAAAAATACCGTTGGCGAAAATGACCCTGCCACAACCACCCAAAAATTCGCACTCGATGAATTAAGAAGCAAACTATTCGATGCTGAAAATAAATCCGGTTTCGCCGGCAATTTTGCACTGCGAGATGCTATGGGCGTCGGTGTGCGCTATGCGCAATTCTATGCGGAATTCGAAGGTTTGACAAAAGTAAAAGTGTTCTTAAAGCCAATGCTTGAACAAGCCATTCTGGATGAACATAAAAATGCTCCGACAATGTATATCTTAGATGAAGCTGTCATACCTCAGAAAAAATCGCGCCCAATGCGAGCGGTAATTATTGGCGGAGCTATGCTTGGTATGCTGATTATTATGTGTGTGTCGGTTATTATTGTTCCTCGCATTCGACTTATCTCCGCTCTTTCTCGTTCAATTAGCATTCAATAATTAACCGCAGGATTTACTCTATGTATGATTATCTTATTGTTGGTGCGGGATTTAGTGGCTGCACTTTGGCTGAAAGAATTGCGAATGTCTTACAAAAGAAAGTGCTCCTTGTGGATAAACGTAATCATATCGGTGGCAATGCTTATGATTATTACAATGATCACCATATTTTAGTCCATAAATACGGTCCCCATATTTTTCATACTAATTCCCAAAAGGTGTGGGAATATCTTTCTCGATTTACCGAGTGGAATAATTATTTTCACCATGTTCTGGGCTATGTCGAAGGAAAATTAATACCTGTTCCTTTTAATCTCAATTCGCTGTATGCAGTATTTACGGAATCGTATGCACAAAAACTTGAAGAACAATTGCTGCAACAATTCGGTTATGGTGATAAAATTCCAATTTTGAAACTACAACAATCCACACATGGCGATTTGCAATTTTTAGCAAAATATATTTATGATAATGTGTTTCATGGCTATACAACAAAAATGTGGGAACTGACACCTGAAAATTTAGACCCTTCGGTCACCGCCAGAGTGCCTGTGTTTTTAAGTCGGGACGATAGATATTTTCAAGATGTTTATCAAGGTATTCCCAAATTCGGATATACAAAGATGTTTGAATCCATGCTACAATCACCTCTTATAAGTGTAGCATTACAAACGGATTACAAAGATATTATTACGACATCGTCCTTCAATAAAATTATTTATACCGGTCCGATTGATGCCTATTTTGATTATATGCACGGCGAATTACCTTACAGAAGTTTACGTTTTGATTTCCGGACTATTGATACTGAATTGGAGCAATCGGTAGCTCAAATTAATTATCCGAATAATCATCTTTATACGCGAACAACAGAGTTTAAGCATCTTTCAAAACAAAGTCATGCCAAAACTACCATAGCGTATGAATATCCGCAAAGGTATGATAAATTGGTGAATGAGCCATATTACCCCATACCTCAACATGAGAATACCGAATTAGCACGTAAGTATAAACAAGAAGCAGAAAAAATTCAGTCCACAGTATTATTTTGTGGTCGCCTTGCCGATTATCAGTATTACAATATGGACCAAGTGACAGCACGGGCTTTAAGTGTGTTTGAACATAAAATAGCTCAGTCCTAATTACAATAATTTCCATTTATTTTATTTTCGATTACTCATGTCAGTTGCAGCCGTCATTGTTACGTATAATCGCCTTGATATGCTCAAGAAAACGATTGAAGCGGTGCGTAGTCAAATCTCACGACCGCAATATATTATCGTTATCAACAATGGCAGCACAGACTCAACCCCTCAATGGCTTGCACAACAAACGGATATTATTACCATTCATCAAGAAAATGTCGGTGCTTCCGGCGGATTCGTGCGCGGTATAGAACAAGCTCTGCTTTACGATATACAGAAAATTTGGATTATGGATGATGATGTCCTACCTGAACAGCATTGTCTAGAACAATTACTCGCATTAAGTGGGAAAGGCAATAAGATTGTGGCACCGCAGCGCTATCATGGTACTATTCCCTTTCGTCCCGAACCGGTACGCTGTAATTTTACCAATCCCTTTAAAAGTTTATGGGTACGCCACCCAAATGATGCCGATTATCACGATGGTGTGGTAGAAGTGGAATGCGCAACATTTGAAGGACCGCTCATAGATACCGTGGTCTTTGAAAAGGTAGGTTTACCGGATAAAGATTTTTTTATCTTTGCTGATGACACAGAATTTTTTGAGAGATGTTGGCGACATGGATTTCCAACATTACTCACCGAGCATGCACAATTACAAAGAATGATACCATTTGATGCTCATAATACTCCGGCATGGAAACGGTATTATGAAGCACGTAATTTGGTTGTTTTGGACAGACGCTTCGGTTCAATGGTTGTGCGCAATCTACGACCGATTTTTTATACGATTAAAATGTGCATGCGCAGCAAAAACAGTGATGAGTTAAAAGCAATTCTCCTTGGGTATTATCATGGTGTCATCGGTCGTCTCGGCAAACGTTGAACGCTTGCGGGCACTTTTGCAATTACCCGCCGTTCGATTAGTTCTGGAAAATTTTCTTTCTTTGTCCTCAATCCATATATTGGGGCAAATTGCCATGCTTGTACTTGTTCCTTTTGTGACAAGAAAACTTGGCATTGAAAAATTCGGTATTACGAGTTTCGGCATATCCTTCGTTATGATATTTCAGTTTGTGACAGTCTATGGATTTAATAACTCCGCAGCAAGGAAAGCCGCTTTACACAAACATGACCGTCCCTATATTCAACGCTTATACAGTGCGGTTTCCGTAGCAAAGTTATTACTGTGCATACTTGCTGCAATAGCATACTTTACTTTTATTTTTACTACGCCTCAACAGCAATTTGCAGCATATAAAGGTTTATATGCTGTGTTGTTTTTATATGTCATTGGCGAGTCTTTGTTCCCCATGTGGCTTCTTATGGGATTGGAAGAGATGCGTTTTTTGGGAATATTAAATTTCATTTCCAGAATTGCAATGGTTATAGCTACTCTTCTGTGTATCAATTCGCCCGATGACTATGTATTGTATGCCGGTTTTACAACTATAGGTTTTGTCATCAACGGCGTACTTGGAACAGGATTAGTACTGTTTAAACTTAACATCCACCCGAGCATGCCTCAATTTGATGAAGTAAAAGAAGTATTTCGTGAAGGGCTTCCCGTGTTTTTGTCTTTGGTTTCGATTTATACTTATACTTCTTGCAGAATAATCATCTTAGGAATATTTGCCGATGAAAACACAATCGGGCAATATGCTGTAGGTGAACGCATTACAGGCGCATTGCAAATCTTTCCCGTTTCAGCATTAATAACGGCTTTATTACCACGATTAACGTCAATGTATAATAATGATAAGACCCGAACACTGCGCCTCATGAAAAAAGTCCAAAAAGTAATTGCTTTGTATGTCATAGTATTGGCTGTACCGGTGTTAATTTTTGCACCGGAAATGATAACGATTATTGCCAATCATCCTTATTCGATTTCAATCGAAACGCTTCGCATTTTAATAGTATCGGTGGTTTTAGTTCTTTCCAATGCGATGAGAGTTCAGTTGTTTATTATCTCGGGTGACTTTATTACTTTTTCGAAAATTCACATTGCTTGGTCCTTAATCGGTTTGGGAATTATTATCTATTCTACGTCGGCATTTTCTTATAGTGGACTTGCTTGGAGCATCGTGGTATTAGAAGCTTGCATTCTCACCACAACGATTATCGTACAACGATTACGAGGAGTATCAATCTGATGAACATACAACAAACGGCTTCAACGTATATTCATTCCTTGCAATCACCTCTGACATTGACGCTTATTGCGGGCATAGGAATATTATTTTCCTTGCTTTCAAGTTTTGCAGTATATTCATTGTCATTAGAATGGATTCCACTTGTTTTGGCATTCAGCATTGGCGGCATTGCACTTATAGTCTATAAACCAGTTTATTGGCTGTATTTTGTTGCTGCAACGATGCGGTTTATTCTTTATGATGAAGAAGACGGTTTTAGTATATTTGAGCTTACACTCGGACTATCATATCTTATGACACTCTTGTTTTGGCTTTTTTGGTATGTCATTGTCCAAAGGAAAACACTTGTGCGCAATAAACCGGATATGTTGCTCATCGCTTTTTTGTGTTGTATTCCATTTAATGGTATTATTGCCTATACGAATGGCGTGGATCCTGTTAAATGGTTCCGCGAAATACACAACTATATTTTCATACTCTATTATTTTCCCATAAGAGAATATATAACAACCAAAAAAGAACTCATAACACTCTTGGCTATTATAGCATTGGCATTTATGTCTTTGTCTATTCAAAATATTCTTGCCTATAAAAGAGCAACAACGGATGCTAAGTACGCTTTCCAACTTATTTTTGCTCGAAGCGCAGCAAGGGTGAACAGCGTATATTTTAGTCTTTGTGCTGCATTCGGCTTTGTCGCGCTCTCATACATGAAAAAAAATTACCTTAGAGTATTACTCACAATGTTTGTTTTGATTACTGTCGTTGCTTCATTGACAAGTATGGCACGTACTTCATGGGTCATTGTTATTGCTTCAGCATTATTCAGTATGGTATTTGCACCACGTAACAATCGCGTGTTTTTCACGACAGCTCTGATAACAATTATTGTCAGTACCATAGGGGGTGTTATGCTCTTCGGTGGGAAAAATGTGGGGATTGTAAAAAAGATTATTGATAAGCGATTATCTTCCGTAGGGAAGTTAAATGATTATTCCTATCTGACACGGGTCAATGAAAATGAAGTTGCTTTGGAGCTTATCCAACAATATCCACTGGGCGGTAATGGCATTGGGAAAGACAAATTGCATTATGATTTAGTCATAAAGAACCACGAATACGCATCCTACATTCATAATGGCTATATCTCATTGGCTTATAAACTCGGAATACCGATGGCATTGCTCTTTTTCAGCTTTCTTGGGGGCTATACCATCCTAACATTGCAATTCTTTTTTCGTTCATACGACAAAATATCAAAAGGTTTAGCACTTTGTTGCTTTTTAGCAATGTGCGTCTATTTTGTATCGAATATAGCAGGCTGTGTCTTTGACATACGCCAAGGCGTGTTCATTACATTTATCATTATCGGTTTACTCAACACTATACCCAATATTGAAAAATCACTACATCCAGATGGAGAATTATCATGGCAGAAGTAGTTCGTGAACAGCTTTATGACATTATGTCCAGAAGGCGTTTATTTTTATTTGCCGTTTTTTTAGTTTTAACACTTTATGCCGGGCGACTTGGTTATTTGCAACTTATACAGGGTAATGTGTATCGCGTAAAAGCAGAAACTCAAGCAATAAAAGAGGTCACTGTTGCACCATTTCGCGGCAATATTTTTGATAGAAACAATGAAATTATTGTGCATAACTCCCCTTCTTTTTCAATTACACTTACTCCCAATGAGTTTCATGAAGCATCAATACCATTGCTCTGTGATATTCTAAAAATGGACACTTCAGAAATATATACTCTTTACAAAGAAGCTAAACGTTTTTCACAAGCAAAGCCCTATAAAATATATCGCGATGCGAATATGGAAATTGTGGCTGCCATTGAAGAAAACAAAGATTGGATGCCCGGTATTGAAGTGTCTGTCGAATCAAAACGATTATATCACGAAGATTGCCACATGGCTCATACGCTTGGATATGCACGAGAGATAACAGAAGCACAATTACAAAAAAAAGGTGATTATTATCAAAAAGGCGATATTATTGGTACCACAGGATTAGAAAGCACCTATGAAGAATTTTTGCGTGGTACAAAAGGAGTCGAATTTGTTGCCGTAAATGCCGCCGGACAAAGAGTGGAAAGTTTTCGTGATGGCAATGATGATTTACTCTCCGAAGAGGGATTTGATTTATACTTAGGAATTGATAAACGATTGCAAACTCTTGCAGAAACATTATTGGAAGGACGAAGAGGTGCAGTGGCTGCCGTCAACCCCAACAATGGAGAAGTACTGGCATTGGCAAGTAAGCCGGACTTTGAATTAAAATCGTTCAGCGGCAGAGTTCCAAAAGAATTATATACAAAATTAAGTACCGATGAAGCTAATCCCCTCTTCAACCGTGCTACACTAACTCGTTATCCGCCCGGCTCAACATTTAAAATGTTTATCGGTCTTGTCGGCTTGCAAGAAGGTATTATTACTCCATCAACAACATTGCATTGCGCAGGCGGCTATACCTATGGAGGAAGGACATGGAAATGTCACGGCGGCGTTCATGGCAATATTAATTTACAAAGAGCCATCCATGTGTCATGCAATGCATACTTTAATCAACTTGCTCAAAGAATAGGGATTGATAAATTCAGTTATTATGGCAAACAATTCGGTTTCGGTGAAAAAACAAATATTGATATTCCCGAAGATTCACGTGGGTTGCTGCCTGACCGAGCATATTTTAAGAAACGTAAATTAAGCGATAAAGAAATTATAGGACGATTAACAAATTTGGGAATCGGACAGGGTGAACTGGGTGTAACCCCTCTGCAAATGGCTGTTTATTGTGCAGCTCTTGCCAATAAAGGAACAATTTATCAACCCCATATAGTTTCTAAAATTTACAATAGAAAATTGAAAAAAATGCAAATGCAAAGCTATGGTGAAAAAAAGGTCGAAATTGATGAACGGTGGTTTGATGTCATTCGCCAGGGCATGTTTGATGTGGTCAACACTCCCGGAGGAACCGCCGCTGCCGTGAAATTACCGGATGTGGTTGTATGCGGCAAAACAGGTACTGCTCAGAATCCCCATGGCAAAGATCACTCATGGTTTATATGCTTTGCACCCATAGAAAATCCACAAATTGCAATGTGTGTTATGGTCGAAAATGCCGGTTTCGGTGGAACGGTCGCCGCACCGATTGCAAGAGAAATTCTTGATTTATATTTTCATCCTGATAAAGAAATTCCAAAAAATTCACCCTTTGATTCTACACGATTTGAAAGTATCAGAAAAGAGGATTCTACAAAAAAACCAACACAACCTTCACAACCAATACAAAGGACAACAGCATTCAGAGACGCAATATTACGACGTGAATAATATGAATCACTTTACAAAAATATATATCAGAGTACCATTATATTTCTTGCTGATTATTGCTTTTTGGGGATGCGAACATAAGAAAAGCTCTTCATCGGAAAAGACAATTATTACATTCTGGCATTTTTGGTCTGAACCATCACAAAAAATGGCATTGCAGACTATAATCGAAGAATTTGAACAACAAAATCCGACTATTGATATACAAACTACAGAATTACAATGGTCAGATGGGAAAGCCAAACTTGCCATGGCAATCCAAGCACAAAAAACACCCGATGTAATGCACATTGGTTTAGAATGGGTACAAGAATTTGCACAAGCTAAAGTTTTGCATAATTTTCCTTCTCATGACACTCGATTTCCTGCATTAACCTCAGCGCTTTCCTACAATAATACACCGATAGCAATAGGGTGGTTGGTCAATACAAGAGCAATAATTCTTGATACCGTATTGCATTGTGATTCATTAAAAACATGGACATCTTTTTCAAACTATATTCAAAAGTATGCGCAGAATCATCCGAAAAAATATGCCATCGGTATTCATGCAGATGAACCGTTAAATATCAGTAAAAAAACATTACCGTGGCTATGGAGTGCAGGCAGTTCTATTTTTAGAACATATCCTATTTCCGAATCATTCGACAAAAAAGCACTTGATGGTTTGCGCTATTATTTGCAATTATCACACTATGGTCTCATGGAAAAAAGTCGTGTCTTAGATGAACAATTTACTCAACATTCTCTGCATTCGGTTCTTACAGGTATGTGGATCATTGCCAATCCGATGATAGAAAACAATACACACAAATATACAGTGTTACCAACAATACCAACAGCCGAAAATACTCTACAAGGTGCAAGTATATTATCGGCGGATTGCCTTTCAATTGCGTTATCAATGACAATGAATTACAAAGTAATCCTTTGAGAAAAGGATTTTTACAACAAACTTTATACTCTGCACCGATTATTGCATCTCCCATCACAGCCGAGGCAATTTCTCTGTTTGAAAAAGAAATTATGTATGCTTTTTACCGGAAAAAAACTCCGGAACAAGCATTGGCTGATGCAAAAAAGGAAATTCAATTATTGGAAGAGCGAATTTCCCAAAGAAAATAACTCTATCAGTTTCCTTCATCGGTGTTTAGAGATATTTCTTCCTCTTCCGTCATAGTTTCTGGCATTTCCATTATAGACGATTCCGTGACAGTGTCTGATTCCAATAAAATATCTACACTTTCTTCGACATTTTCTGCTTCTATCGCTAAAGTGTCAACGGGAATATCATTTTCTTCCTCTGCGGATATTTCTTCCTCTGCGGATATTTCTTCCTCTGCGGATATTTCTTCCTCTGCGGATATTTCTTCCTCTGCGGATATTTCTTCCTCTGCGGATATTGAGATAGTTTCCGATTTTTCCATTATTAGCGATTCCGTGACAGTGTCTGATTCCAATAAAATATCTACACTATTTTCGACATTCTCTGCTTCGTCCACTGCTAAAGTAGTAGTAATATCATTTTCCGATTCTTCGATGGGAGTACTGACTTCTTCTTCTTTATTCATTTGCTCCATAGCTGCAAGAATTGCTCCTTGAGGACTATGTTCCATCAATTCTTCAATTTCTCTCAATTTCGGTAAATCGGATAATTTATTAATACCAAAAACACGCAAAAATTCATCCGTCGTAGAATACAATAATGGTTTGCCGATTGTCTCTGCCCTGCCTGAAATTGTGACAAGATTTTTTTCCAATAATGCATTCACAACCTCACCGGAATTCACACCGCGAATGGCATCAATTTCCGAACGAGTGGTGGGTTGTTTATAGGCAATAATCGCCAATGTTTCCAAAGCTGCTTGCGACAAACGACGGCGTGATTTCGATTTTAATAATCGTTGCACATACTCGCCGTATTGAGGGGTGGTTGCAAATTGGAAACCACCGCCAACATTAACAATGCGGAAAGGTCGGGAAGAAAAATCCAAATCCAGATTTATCTCGCCAATCAACTCGTCAAAATATTCGGGCGTGAATGTCCCCCACAAATCTTCTTGCGGAGCCGGCTCTTCACCATTGTCCGCAACGGTTGTTTGTTGATTAAAATCTTCAAGAATAAGAAAACGGAATAAATCACGTGCAGTTAATGGATCATCAGAAGCGAAAATTAGTGCTTCCAATGCTTTGCACTGTTTATTACGTTCAAGTGTTAGAAAATATGGGGTTTTTGTTGCTGCCATTGATAGTGTTAATAGTTGGATAAATACAAAATATTAATTTTTCTTGGAATAGGCAATGCGAGGATCAACAATAGAATATAGTAAATCCGAAATTAAAATTCCAACAAGAGTAAGAACTGCTGAAATAGTAAATACTGCCATTATCATAGGATAATCACGCGCTACCAATGCCTTAAAAGAAAGTTCACCCATTCCCGGTACGCTGAAAATGGTTTCAATAATAACCGAACCACCAATTAAACCGGGCAATATGCCTGCCAAAAGTGTAATTATCGGAATAAGCGAATTGCGCAAGGCATGAACAAATATCACTTTTTTTTCACTTAGACCTTTTGCACGTGCTGTACGAATATAATCTTGTCTTACTGTTTCCAACATTGCCGAACGCATTTGTCGTGAGATATAGGCAAAGCTGCCATACGTATAAATAATCATTGGCAATACTAAATGTGCAGCATAATCATTTATCTGACGAAAAAACGACCATTGATCAGAGAAATTAGGCGAACGCAGCCCCCCCGACGGAAATAAGCTGAGAAATTCGTAATTACATAAAAATGTGATAGCAAGCGTACCTACCCAAAATATCGGCAAAGAATAAAGTGCAAATAATAGAATTGTGGATAATTTATCGAAAAAACTGCCTTGATGCGTTGCAGAATAGATTCCCAATGGTATAGCTATTATGTATGCAAGAAAAACGGCTGCTATGTTCATAAATAATGTGACAGGAACAAACTCTATTAATTTTTCAAGCACAGGACGATTATCTTGGAAAGAATCGCCGAAATATGGCACAGACCTTGTTTTCAATGCGGAAAGATTCACGTGACCATTGGCAAATGCATCCCGAAAATCAAGCATCAACATATCGCCCATCCAAATCACATATTGTTGCCACACAGGTTTGTCCAAATTCCATTGCTTGCGAACTAGCTCTATGATATGGGGATTTATACCCGTCGAACCGCTCATATTACCGTCTGCACCTGCCCCTACTTTCAATGCAGCAGGATCACCCGGCGCTAAACGACTTATACTAAATGAGATAAGCGTAATAATAAACAATGTAGGGATAAATAACAGTATCCGCTTTATGATGTACTCTACCATATTCGTCTTTCAAAATGATGCGCAAAGATACGAAAGCATAGACCGTCCGAAAAATTGCCACGTCTATTTCTTAGGCAACATCAAAAAAACCGTGCCCCGAACCATACGATGCCAGAAATGCTGCACGCAGTTTCTGATGTTCCGGCTTACGTAAATGTGGATCTGCTTCTATCACGGCAAATGCCTCACGTCGCGCCATCGTTATGATATCTCCATCGGACACCAAGTCAGTATAACGAAACTCCGGCATGCCACTTTGTCGGGTGCCTAATATGTCGCCCGGACCACGCAATGTCATATCCACTTCTGCTATCTTGAACCCATCATTTGTGTCCTCCATCGTTTTTAAACGCAGCACCGTTGCCCGCGCAGCCGACAGCTCTTCCGGCTTTTTGCCAATGTGATAACGGAAATGATCTTTCGTTGCCAAAAAACAATATGATTGCTCCGCACCGCGCCCTACTCGCCCTCGCAGTTGATGTAATTGAGCTAAGCCAAAACGTTCTGCATTTTCAATCAACATCACGGTGGCATTGGGCACATCTATCCCAACTTCTATCACCGTTGTTGCGACCAATACATCATATTCACGCCGATAAAATGCTTTCATCACATCATCTTTCTCATACCACAGCATCTGACCATGAAGCAAGCCCACTCTAAGGTCGCCGAAAATTTCCGTTTGTAAATGCTCATAATGCTCAACTGCCGATTTCAGCTCCATTTTCTCGCTTTGTTCCACCAAAGGATACACGATATATGCCTGACGACCTTTCGCAACCTCAGCACGGATAAAGTCAAAATATGTGCGCAATTCATTCTCAAAGATAATCTTCGTCCGTATAGGCTTACGGTTCTTAGGCAATTCATTGATAATGGAAACATCCAAATCACCATACAGTGTCATACTCAAAGTGCGTGGTATGGGAGTGGCAGACATCACCAATATATGTGGCACCAAACGCTCTTCTCCATGAGAATCCATCGCCATTGAACGCAGCTTTGCCCTTTGCATCACACCAAAACGATGCTGCTCATCAATCACGATAAGTCCAATTTTATGATACACTAAGTTCGACTCATTTTTAGATGTCATTCCCCCGAATAAAGCATGAGTCCCCACCACAATATGCGCCCGCCCCGAAGCGATTTCTTCTTGCACCGAAGCACGGACTTTCTTTTTCTGACCGCCCACAAGCTGCACCACATTTACTCCCAGCCCCTCGAATAATGCTGAAATTCCCCGATAATGCTGCTCCGCCAATATCTCCGTCGGTGCCATAATCAATGTCTGAAAACCCGATTCCACCGCCATCAACATAGCAAATACCGACACGATGGTTTTACCCGAACCGACATCGCCTTGCAATAAACGGTTCATCGGTTTGCCCGAACGAAAATCATCGGCAATCTCATTGAGCACACGCTTTTGCGCCGAAGTCAACTCAAAAGGCAAACGATCGAGCAAAGTACGTGCTTTTGTGCTGCGCGGCTCTATCGTCACACCTTGCTCTTGCACACGATTGCCCCGCCGACGCAATGCCAATATCATCTCGAAAAAGAAGAGTTCCTCGAACTTCAAGCGTCGTTTAGCCCAGCCGATTTCACGCAAATTTGTTGGTGCATGCAAAGCAGCAAATGCCCGCCCAAGCTCCGGCAAATCATATTGCCCCAGCATCGCCGCCGGAAAACATTCCTCAATCTTGTCCCCATCATATTCCAAAGCCGTCAAAGCCAATCGCCGCAATAATGCCATCCAAATTCCCGCGCTCTTAAGCTCTTTAGTCATCGGATATTGCGGCACTATTACACCCTTAGCAAAAAGCTCCTCGTCCTCATCATTCACCCGCTCAATCGTCGGATGATGGAATTGCAATTTTCGAAATCGCTCCTCAAACTCGGGATTGCCCGACACTACATAGGTGCCATCTTGTTGCAACACTTTCTCATAATAGCCCACCTGTTGAAAAAACACAAGCTCAGCCGCCTGCGGCGAATCATCACGCACAGTGACTATGAGCATCTTACGACCGCCCGCAAATTCCTGACGACGAATGGCATGGACACGCACTATTACTGTGGCTTCTCGGCGATATTGTACCTCCGACACTATATCATCAGACTTCAACTCCGAAAATAAAGTCTGCTTCCGGCAACGTTCCGCCAATGATGCAAGTGAAAAAATCGAACTTCTATCCAAATAGGCACGCGGCACATAACGCAGTAAATCCAATGTAGTGTGGATGCCGAGACCAATAAATGCCTCTGCCCGCTTCGGACCCACTCCCTTCAAAAACTGTATCGGCGTAAAAGTATTTTCCACTGCATCTATCCTCTTGAAAAACCAATCCCTGCAAAATTACTGCAAATCTGTCGGCAAACTTACCAATCGCTCAATGAGAGCATTGCAATACATAGACCATAGCATATCAGCAATATATCACCAAGACCGCATATTGAGATAAAAGCATATCATCGCATTTGACGCAAAGGCAGAATAGATAATGATAATCTACAATGTCAAATCACACATAGATAAATTTATTTCTATCTAAGGTATTTTCTTCATCAAGTCGGTATGCTGCAAGGTGTCCGCCTTTTGCTACGCTATAATCTAAGCAACAAATATTTTCTTTATATAATGATGGTTCGCCTTTGAGCCAATAATGTCCGAAGAAAACAAATTTGTCCTTGCTTTGATAATAATCATCTGATAATAATTCCGTACTCTCAATAGGATATTCCGGTAAATTTTCAAGTGGTTCAATACTTATTGATTTATATGTCATATCGGAAGGATTTTCCCACCATTTAATTCGTATTTCTGTTCTTCGTGTTCCGTCTTTATCCATAAAAAAAAGTCCCTCGGGCATTTTTATTTCTTTTCCTTTTAATGTCAGTTCAACCGCTTCATGCAATGGAGTTTCTTTTTTTACTGATTGATAAATTAGTTCATCGGTTAATCGGTTATTTACCAATAATTGTCGCAAATAATCAATACTTTTTTTGTCCCAACAGGCATGAACAGCTCTGAAAGTATCCGTTTCATAATAAAGCGGCAAAGTCTTGAACCAGTCCAGATAATCTTCATACTCTTTTTGGCGGTTCTGAAATTGTTTTAAGGTTTCATAATGCTGAATAATATTTTTAATGAGATGCTTTCGTAAATGCCCTCCTTCGGTTTCTTGAAAATGAAAACACAGCGCATTATATTCATGATTTCCCATTAAAGCAATGGCATTGTCACTGTCAACCATTGATTTCACTATTTCAAGGGTTTCCCTAATTTTCGGACCCCTGTCAATATAATCCCCAACAAACAGAACTTTTCTGTCAGGATGGGCATATACTCCTTTATTTTTTGCATAACCCAACTTCAGCAATAATTGTTCAAGTTTGTCTGCATGTCCGTGAATGTCTCCAATAAGATCTATCATAGTGTATAAAGTATTATGTGAATTATAGCACAATCTGTACAGTAGGATAGTAAACAATGTATGCACATAGAACATTATATCCAACCATATCAGCAATGCCATGTATGTTCTCTAAACTACAAAATTTTATTTGTTCTTGCAATACAATGAAAGCAATGTGCATAATCATTCGTATTTTTTTCCATATTATTCATTATCATCAATATTAAAAGCGTTTAGGATTTCTGTCCATTTTTGTTGAAGAACAGTTTTATTGGGGAGTTTTGTTTCATAATCGGCTATAAGTGTGGGCGAAAGGCTTCTGTTTAAGGCATATTCTACTACCGTGTCATCTTTGCCTTTGCAGAGCAAAATGCCTATACTTGGGTTTTCGTATTCAGTTTTTATATCACGGTCGAGTGCTTCGAGGTAGAAATTGAGTTGCCCCAGATGTTCGGGCTTAAAGCGTTCTATTTTGAGTTCGATAGCCACCAAGCAGCGCAGTATTCTGTGATAAAACACCAAATCAATGGCAAAATCTTGATTACCTACCTGCAAAGGATATTCTTCACCCATAAATGCAAAATCGCGTCCAAATTCCAATAAAAAAGCCGTGATATTGTGGGAAATGGCTTTTTGTAAGTCTTTTTCAACGTGTTGTTCGGGCAGATTCAAGAGTTCCAACACATACGTATCTTTAAAAACATTGGTAATGTCTTGCGGCAAAGTCCTGTGCGCCTCGCTGAGTTGTGCATTCCCTAGCATTACTCGCTCATAATATGAGGAATTGATTTGGCGTTCAAGTTCTCTTTTGGATAGGCGTTCTTTGATGCTTAACCGCACATAAAACTCACGTTCTTGTGCTGTTTTACAAGAAGAAAAAATAATTGTGTGATGCGTCCAATCTAATTCTCTCACCAGTGGTGCGAGTTTTGGCTCATCTTTGTACGTTTCATAAAACTGCTTCATTCGCCAGAGGTTTTGGGCAGAAAATCCCTTTATATTCGGTTCGGTTTTGGCAATAAATTCCGCCAGCTCTTTTACAACAGATTTTCCCCACGATTTTGCGCTTACTTGCAGGTGCAAATATTCACCAATATTCCAATAAAGCATTACCAATTCATGATTAACGGCTTGGTAAGCGCGTTGTTTGGCTTCTGCAATCAGCTTTGTGATATACGAAAATTGGGTTTGTAGTTCCATGAGTCCTTTTTCATTTTTATTTTTTTTCGATACAATGTAATTATCGCTGCCGAGCTTGCATTGTATGTTTTTATATCTGTGTGTCGGGTAGAATTTCGAGCTGTATGCCACAAGATAAAAAGCGTACATTGTGCGCAAGATTCATCAATTTCATGCTACCACCTCTATCATATTTCTGACATCAGGAAAGTGATACTTGACTATTTCGGCTGGATAATGGCAAACATTTTTTTCTCTTTGGATAAGTTTCTTGAATTTTTCACATTTTGCATAATCCAACTTCAGCAATAATTGTTCAAGTTTGTCTGCATGTCCGTGAATGTCTCCAATAAGATCTATCATAGTGTATAAGTATATATCCATCTGTATCAGCTATGTCATATATGTTCTCTAAACTACAAAAATTTAACTACATACTCTCCCCCCCTACAAATCGCTTTTGTCCGTGTTTCTATGGCTTGGAGAGCATGGATAGCAATGAAGATAGGGCGTTTCCTCGTAATTTGCACTTAGTTTTTCAACACAAATGTTATCGAAGTTCATGGCTACAGCACAGCAAAAAGGAGGAAAGACCTCTTCGACGGGTCAGATATTGACATCCATACCAATGTGGGTGCTCGGTATAGTATTCATTGTGACAACATTGATTTTTTTCAGAGAGAATATCTTCGGGAAGGGTTATCTGTGGGATGATGTGGCGGAGTATATCTACCCGTTTACGACATATTCGGCACGACTTACCGCCGAAGGCCAGATACCGTTTTGGAATCCCTATACATTTTCGGGTATGCCTTTCGCAGCGGATTTCCAGACACAGTATTGGTATCCGTTCCATACGATGGCATTTTTATTTTTGGATAATCAAGGTAATTTATCGCCAAAGTTCGTGGAAAGCATTGTGTTTTTGCATGTATTACTCGCGCAATGGACAATGTATATGCTGTGTCGTTATAAGGGCATCAGCGGCATGGGGTCGGTGTTGGCGGCAGTGGCATTCAGTTTTTCGGGATCGCTGGCAGTACGCACCATCCACCCTATGGTCGTCTATCACATGGCATGGTTCCCTTTGTTTTTGATGTTGATAGATAAGGCGGCATTTCAGAAGAATATAAAGTCAGTATTCGGTGCGGCTTTGGTGCTGGGGCTTATGCTCATCTCGGGTCACCCGCAAACGTCGGCTTTTTGTTTGATTTTTACGGTGATATATTTACTGTGGATGGGTATTGGCGCATTAAAAGCCAAGGAGTTGAGCGTTGCAGGATTTGGTACAGGGGCAGCAACAGCTATTGGGACTATAATACTTGCAGCAATGATGGTCGCTATACAATTCCTTCCGGCAAAAGAACTTGCGGATTTGTCCGAACGGAGTGAAATCACCTATGAAAAAACAGCCGACGGCTCTTTGATGCCCTCACAGTTGTTAACAGCTATTGTCCCTAATCTCTATGGGAAATCATTCCCCGGGAAATCCGATCCGCCGTATTATTTGCAAGATGCAGAAGGCAAACCGGCAGAAACCCATTACTATTGGGATACTTCTTTTTACTTTGGCAGCATCACTCTCATTTTGGGTCTATTCGGTGTTTTGACTTTATGGAACACCCGTTTTGGTTCTTTTATTATAACGATGTGCGGCATTGCCTTTCTCTATGGCTTAGGTAAAAATGGCTTTTTGCATCCCCTTTTGCAGGATATTCCCGTGCTTGGTTCCTTTCGTAATCCTGCCCGTATGATGTTTTATTGGAGTTTTGGTTTATCTATCATGGCGGGTTTTGGTTTTGATGCCTTGCGCAATGCGGATAAATCTGCTGTCATCAAACGTTTTTTGATACCTGCGGGTATCATTTTAGCTATTGCCTTACTTGTGTCTATTGGAGCTTTGAATGGTATGCTTGGTACGCCGGAGAATGCAGTTGATGCGGTGAGCGGTTTTGGTATGCAGGCATTGGTGATGATTATTGCGGCATTTGTCATTGGACATATTGTTCATCGCGGATGGGTCAACCCCGTAGTGGGCGGTGCCATTGCGACGGTATTAATTTTTATTGACCTGACAATTTCATATTCGGGATTCAGTGCTTCGAAGGAAAATCCGGCACAGCAATTTGCACTCGATGAGCAGACAAAACAATCGTTTGCAATTAAGCCACCGCAAGAAATTTTCCGGGTTTCGATGCGCAATAAATATGGCATGGCAATGAAAAGGAATCAGGGACCATTGGATAATATTATGTTGTTTGAGGGCTATAACCCAATATTGCTCTCACGTCGCAGCCCCATGGCACAAACATCAAAGGAAGCTGCCGATCTTTTGAATATTCGTTATGAACTTGTCATTGATTCGTTGCGTGGTCAATTAGCATTTGCCGAAAGACCAAGTGTACTGCCCCGTGCACGTATGGTCTATGATGTAAAAATTGTTCCGACGGATAATGTGAAATCGGTAATGAAAGCCGGAGGCATAGACTATAAACATCAATCGGTCATCGAAGAACAATTACCGGAAAAACTGTCCGGAAAAGTTGCCGACAGCGTCAAACATAGCATTGTATGTACTTCTTATACGGACAATGAATTCAGCTATACCATTGAAACCGAAGAGCCGGGATTATTATCATTGAGTGAAATTTGGTATCCGGCATGGAAAGCAACCATAGATGGCAATGAAACTCCGATGTATAGAACCAATTACAGCTTACGCGGCGTCTATGTGCCGAAGGGTAAACATACCATTACCATGAAATATGATTCGGCAAGCTTTGCCACAGGAAAAATGCTGACCATCATTGGACTTGTCCTTTGCGGCGGAGGTTTTGTCGTAACAATGGTAATGGATAAAAAAAAGAAATCATAAAAGCAAAGGATAAAAATAGATGAAAACACTCTACATAGCAGGTAATTGGAAAATGAATATGTCGCCCTCGCAGGCGGAAATATTTATGCAAGAATTTATCGCATCAATGCCCGCAGCTCATGACCGATGTGAAGTCATTGTATGCCCACCATATCTTGCATTAAGCACCGTTGCAAAACAATCCGAGAACACTCACATCATGTTGGGTGCTCAAAATTGTCATGAACAAGAAAAAGGTGCTTATACGGGAGAAATTTCCGCTGCGATGTTGGCAGATATAGGAGTGAAATATTGTATAGTCGGACATTCGGAACGACGACGTGATTTTCAGGAAACCGATACACAGATTGCAAAAAAGATTATGGCACTGCTTGCAAAAAATATACGACCTATTTGGTGTGTCGGAGAAACCCTTGAAGAAAGGCAAACAGGAATGACTTTTGAGCGCATCCGTTCCCAAGTAACGACAACATTGGATTGCTTAAAAGGACAGGATTGTTCTTCTCTGCTTATTGCCTATGAACCAATTTGGGCAATAGGTACGGGACTTGCCGCCACGCCGGAGCAAGCCGAAGAAGTACATAGTCATATCCACCATACTATCGCATCATATTCCTTAGATTTGCCTATACTTTATGGCGGCTCGGTCACGGCAGAAAATGCAGAATCACTCCTGAGTCGTGAAGCAATAAACGGCGCACTTATCGGTGGGGCTGCACTCTCAGCACAATCATTCAATACAATTATCAACACAGCCCATTCTCTCATCAATTAATTGCCTTACCGTGTATTTATCTGTACCGAATATTATCTCTCTTACACGTGTTATTATGGCACCGGTTGTCTATATATTATTAACAGCCCAAGGAAGCCTGACCTCAAAAATAGCGGTAATCATATTTATTCTCGGTGCGCTGACCGATTATTTTGACGGATGGATTGCACGTCGCTATAAACAACAAACAGAATTCGGGATATTTTTTGATCCTCTCGCAGATAAAATATTAACAGCATCGGCATTTTTTGCTTTTGTAACAATGGGAATATTACCGTTGTGGATGGTTCTTATTGTCATATTTCGTGATGTGTTTACCACATTTTTACGATTATTTGCCGATGAAATACGATTATCCATAAAAACATCACGTTCAGCAAAAGTAAAAACATTTATTCAAATGGTATTTATTATTTATTTGCTGATTTTATTATTTATTTCCACCACAGAAATATCAGCCCCCATTCGAGCCCAAGCCACACAATTGCTCTATGGTACTTATACCGATTGGGCAATGTCATTATTAACGGCATATACCGTATGGACTTCGATCGAATATATATTTGCTAATCGGGAAGTCATTCGTCGTTTAATGACCAAAGAAGGTCATGATTATTCGGCAATACTATTGGGAAGTTTTTTTGGTATTGGTTTTTTGCCCAAAGCTCCGGGCACATTTGGTTCTTTAGCGGCTCTTTTATTAGTTTTATTTTCTCCACCGTGGTATGTCTATGCCATCAGTGCGGGTATTGCAACTCTTATCGGTTTTTGGGCAATTCCATCAATGGAAAAGCGCATTGGCGATGATTCACCAAGTATTGTTATTGATGAAGTAGCGGGAATGTGGCTTACATTTGCTCTTCCTTCTGTCACGATAGGATGGGTATGGGCATTGGTGGGATTCGGACTATTTCGGCTTTTTGATATATGGAAACCCTACCCTATTCGTTTATTGAATGAACAAATGGGTGCAATATGGGTAATAGCAGATGATATAATTGCCGGATTATATGCAGGATTTTGTCTCTTTAGTCTCTATTGGACTTACAATATTTTCTACCTTGTGTATCTTGGTATGAAATAATCATTTTTTTTACTTTATGTCTCAACGGAAAATCCGATTATGAAGACAGCACTTTTTATCATAGTATTGGTTATTGTTTCCTGCCAAGCACGGGGGCAAACTCAATGGCAAGCCAAAGTATTACCTCCGGATTACAAAGACTCCTATTGGTTAGATATATATTTTTTACCGAGCGACACTCTCTTGGGTTGGGCAGTGGGTGCAAAAAATTCTCCCCCTGTCGCTTCAAAAGATGGTGCTGTGGCTCGTACTACCGATGCCGGAAAAACATGGGAATGTGTGACAATTATCGGTTCGCAGATGTTGGAAAGTGTTCACTTCCTTGATAAAGATGTGGGCTATGCTTCTGGCACAAAAGGGATATATAAATCCATAAATGGTGGCATAAATTGGACGGAACTCACTTTACCGGACACACTTGGCGGCTGGGGTTGTCATTTTATTGACAGAGATAATGGTCTCTATATCGGTGGAGGTTGCGGTAATAATCGCAATAGCAATCCGCAGCGTTTTTACAGAACAAGCGATGGCGGCATTACATGGACACGAACAGTCTATAATGTACCCGACAATGCATTAACTGACCCCTTACTTATTGAAAAAGACGGACTAGGTTATGCAAGCGGAAGTGGCTGGATATGGCGAACATTCGATGGCGGAAGAACATGGCGAGTGTGGATTTCCACCGGAAATATCAAAGGATGGCAAGAAGAAATTACGAATATTGGTGACAGTTTTTTAGTACCTACATCGGGACTTGATTGTAATAGCAACGAAAATTACGGCGATTTGCGTTTTACCACCGATGCCGGAAAATCATGGAATACTTTTGCGACAGGCTTTAATATGTTCGGCACATATTTAACCTCTGCAATATCGGGTTGGGGTGTGGGAACAAGTAATGAAATATTTTTTACCTCCGATGCCGGAACATCATGGACAAATGTGAATTGCGGTATTGATGCAGCGGATGTCTTAGATGATATATGGTTTATTCATGATGATTGGGGCTGGGCAGTTGGCTCAAAAATCTATGAATACAGAACAGTGCAACCACGCCCTTTGACAATTCTCCTAAATAGAACAATGCCTTTATGCCCGGGCGATACTATTGAGTTAACCGCTGATCAAGATTTTGAAAATTATCGCTGGTCTGATGGCGCAACAGGAAAAACACGAAGAGTAACGAAAGCCGGGAAATATTCTGTGACAGGTAAGGATCCTTGGTCTTGCCGTGATGTCACGGCAGATATAGAAGTACTATTTTATCCCGTAAAAACTCCAACTATTCAATTATCGGGTTCGACGATTTTGTGTAATGAAGGTGATTCCTTGGAATTATCTGCGCAACAATGGTCACAATATCCAATCACATGGTCAAATGGCTCGAAAAATACTATTATTTCTATTTCTGAGAGTGGCGAATATTGGTTTAGCGGTATTGATGAAAATGGCTGCGCTTTCACAAGTGATACCATACAAATCACAAAAGCTGTCATTCAAAGACCTACTGTACGTTTGTCCGATAAAGCACAATTTTGTATTGGCGACAGCATAACATTAATGGGCTCGGATGGTTTTACAGATTATATGTGGAATAATGGATTACAATCGAAATCAATAATCGTCAAAGAAAGTGGTATCTATTTTTTCAAAGCATTGGATATATATGGTTGCGAACGCATCAGTGACACCATCACTGTGACAGTATTACCCATAAAAAATAGTTTAGTATTTCTTAATACAGCATTACCCATACGTTTTGACTCCGTTAATGCACAAAAAATATATTGCAAAGAAATAATCATAAAAAACACAGGAATAGCGACAACAATTCTCTTCCCGTATTTTATCCGCAATACTGTTTTTTCTCTGCCACCATCACAATTTCCATTACGGCTTGCCACAGGAGAAGAAAAATCGCTCACATTGTGTTTTGCGCCGGATACCATCGGCTTTCATTGTGATACCTTAATTATTAATGATACATGCAAGAACCATAGATTACCCGTACAAAGTTCACTGCTTACTTTGGGTGATATAACCATAGCACCACCCCATCCCAACCCTACCTCCGATGGTTTGCGGCTATCAGTTATCGGAAAAAGTGACTTTGAGTCTGTGCCATATATACGAATCATTGATAATCTGGGCAATGTCATAACCACAACTGATACCCCGAATCGGCTCCGGACAGCACATAGCGAAACAGGTCAATATGAATGGCAAATCAACACTCAAGGATGGATGCGAGGACATTACGCCGTAATTTTGCATATAGAAGACAGCGTTTTGTGTTATCCATTCACAGTATATTAGACGGTAAAAAACAATGTGGACAATATCTAATGGTTTGAGTTTCATACGTTTACTTATGTCATTGCCATTAGCGTATTTTCTCTGGACCTATGACACAACCGGAGTGATTGTGATGGGTGTTGCCGCATATATTTCCGATATTTTGGACGGTTACCTTGCCCGAAGACTCAATCAGATTTCAGAATGGGGTAAAATTATTGACCCCATAGCAGATAAAGTTTTTGTTGGAACAGCAGTAATCGTTATGATAGTGCAGCAACGCATTCCGCTATGGTTCGTGGCAATCGTACTCGGCAGAGATTTACTCATTGTCACAGCCGGTGCATGGTACTCAAAAAAGCATAACTTTGTCCTGCCATCCGTCTTCGCCGGCAAAGCAGCAGTCGTAGCCATTGCATTTGCATTACTCATACATGTCATAGGCGTGCCGACGATAGAGACATACACACTGTGGTGGGCTTGTTTGCTGATGGCTTTTTCATTGTATGTCTATGGACATCGTTTATACAAACATATTTCTCAATAACATTAGTATTTTCATGGGTTTTTTTGACAAAATTAAGGCGAAAGTCACATCAGTTTTTGAAGCGGTCGGATTTGATAAATTAGTGTCGGGTTTAGAAAAAACGCGCGCTGCTTTTGTGAACCGTTTGCAAAAAGTATTAGGCGGCGGCAGAAAAATTGACGCACAATTATTAGATGAAGTCGAGGAAATACTCATTACATCAGATATAGGCGTAACCACATCTGCAAAAATTATTGAGAATGTCAAAGCCACTGTAAAAAAAGAGCGTTTTGAGAATGCAGAGCAAATCTATGATTTAATTAAACAGGAAATTCTCGCAATTTTTGCCAAAGCACAACAACAATGGACTCCTTTGGATTATAATTTGACAGGAAAATCAAAGCCATATTCTATGCTTATTGTTGGTGTTAATGGTGTGGGTAAAACAACGACAATCGGTAAATTATCGAATAATTTCAAAAATCATGGAAAAAAGGTTATCATTGGTGCAGCCGATACCTTTCGTGCAGCCGCCAATGAACAATTGGAAGTTTGGGCTGAGCGAGCAGGCGTGGACATAGTTTCCCAACATCAAGGAGCTGACCCTGCTGCGGTTGCTTTCGATACTATGAATGCCGCACTTGCACGAGATACCGATGTTGTAATTATTGATACAGCAGGCAGATTACACAATAAAACACATCTTATGACCGAACTGGAAAAGATAGGTCGTGTCATGAAAAAGAACAGAGCCGATGCGCCCAATGAAGTATTGCTTGTGTTGGACGCAACCACAGGGCAAAATGCCTTGCAGCAAGCAAGGGAATTTACGAAAGTGGCACCACTCACCGGCTTAATTCTTACGAAATTAGACGGCACGGCAAAAGGGGGCATCGTCATAGCCATCACAGATGAATTGCAACTTCCGGTACGATTTATCGGCGTTGGTGAAAAAATTGATGATCTTCAGCTTTTTGACCCTGTCGCTTATGTCGAGGCATTATTCGAACAACCGGAAAAGGCAGACAGCTAATTATGTCCGATAATATCATTTTCTTATGATAATTATCATTTTTGCCAAGAGTGCTGCACTCTATTTTTGCACAAAAATTCATTATTCATTACTTTATTATGCCAATTATTACATCTCTCGATCCAAGAATTACACGACTTGGAATACCGGAACACTTTGACACACCTCCATCTGCAAAAGAAGAATTGGATCAATTTCAAACATTTGAAGTATTTTGCAGGGAAAAAACCGGTGCTCATCATGTGCATGTGGGTTCTGTGCATGCTCCAACACCTGAGATTGCTTTAAGTTTTGCAAAAGAACAATATGGCAGACGAGGCAAAGTACTCAATATGTGGGTTGTAAAAACTGCCGATGTCTATGTCATGGATGAACAAGATGCTGATATGTTCGAAACCGCAGGCGAAAAAGGATATCGCGACGTTGTGGACTATGCAAGAGTACGTGACCGCATTGATGCTTTTAAACAAAAACAACAAACTATTCTTGAATAATAACTTCTTCACATACCTATGGCAATCCAAAATTTACTTTTAAGAATGGCTGATGATGCCCTCATTATTGGTCACAGAAATTCAGAATGGACAGGTCTTGGTCCAATATTAGAGGAAGATATTGCATTTTCTTCAATAGCACAAGATAAAATAGGACATTCACTTGCTTTATTCACCATGTTGCATGAATTTACGGGACTTACTCCCGAGCAAGCGGCTTTTTCACGCAATGCACAAGATTATACAAATTGCCAATTAGTCGAATATCCTATTGGTGGTTATGATTTCAGTTTAATGCGTCATTTTCTTTTTGATACTGCAGAATTATTGCGCTATCAATTATTGCGTGACAGTTCTTTTGAGCCATTAGCAAAATTGGCAAAAAAAGTTGTCGGCGAAATTAAATATCATGTCTTCCATGCCAATACTTGGGTTGTGCAATTAAGTGCACAAGGAACAGAAGAAAGCCACAGCATAATGCAGCAAGCTCTCAACACTTGCTATCCATTAGCTTTAGGAATATTTGAACCATCAAAAGTCGAACAAGAACTTGTTGATGCAAATATATTCCTCGGCGAAAAACATCTTCAAAATTTATGGCAGGACTCTATAAAAGAAACATTACAAAAAGCAGGGTTAATACTTCCATCTTTAACAGATGAAACTGTGGGTTATGGCGGTCGTTACGGCTATCATACAGAATATTTACAACCCTTATTGGATGAAATGACCGAAGTGTATCGTTTGGATCCAACAGCTGAATGGTAATAAAGAATATAAAAAATGTCGCTATTCAAAAAAGGAGTCAAAATTGGCTCCTTTTTATCGTTTTAATGTAAAAGAAATTGTTGTGCCTTTGCCAATATCGCTTTCAGCGGAAAATTGTGATTGATGTGCTTCTAAAATATGCTTTACTATCGCTAATCCCAAACCTGTGCCGCCTACTGCTCGCGAACGGTCTTTGTCAACACGATAAAATCTTTCAAAAATGCGAGGCAAATGTTCTTTGGGAATACCTATGCCACTATCGCTCACTTTAATAACAACTTCTTTTTCACGGACGATGGTAGAAATGTTTACTTCTCCACCATCAACATTATATTTGATTGCATTTTGCACCAAATTCGTAATCACTTGCAAGACACGCTCCTTGTCCCCAAAAACCGTAGCCATCGCACTGGATTCAATATCGCAATACATCTTTACTTGTCGCTGTTCTGCCTCAAACTCTAATGCTTGTACAGTATCTTTGATGATTTCATTGATATAAAAGTAACGAAAACTAAGACGCATTTCACCCGACTCTATCTTGGATATATTAATCAAATCACCCAATAAAATGTTCAATCGTTCTGCATTGCTATATGCTCTTTGAGTAAACTGACGGGCAACATTCGGGTCATCGAGCGCACCATCCAACAAGGTTTCCAAATAGCCCTGTATTGAAAAAATCGGTGTGCGTAATTCATGAGAAACATTACCGAGAAATTCCGAACGGACTCTTTCTAAACGTTTGGTTTCCGCTACGTCTTTCAATGCTTTATCTGCAAGTATTGCAACGGCTTCTGCGGCACGTCGCACTTCATTGGGTACAGAAACATTTTCTTGCAAAGGCGACACAAATGCCGCACCACCGTGGACTGCACCTGCCACAGAAGCTATATTTTTTAAGGGAACTGTGACTTTTTTCCTGAACAACCATGCAGCCCAAAAACCAAGCGATATTGAGATGCACAGAATCATGACAATTTCGACACTGATTACAAACATACCCGAAGGTTTGTCAGTATCAAACATTCGCATCGTCACAATCGTCATCATGCCAGTCATACTGCAAATGCCAAAGACAAAGAGATGTATCCATTGATAAGTTTTCATATCTGTATTTTCATGAACAAAATGGCTACGAATATGCACATTTTTTTTCAAATAGTACTATTGTTATTTCATTACAGCATTCAATATCAATTCACAAACGTCTATCCCAATCAACACTATGCACAACTATTGATGTTAGCTGCAAATTTCTTAAAATGCTATTTCTACGATAAACAACTCATCAGCAATAGTACATTTTCAATACTTTACGATTAATTTATGTCATTGCGTCAATCCATATATATTGGAACTTCTGCTCTTATTATTGTGATACTTATACGAATATTTGCCATTGAGGTATTTGTCGTTCCAACCGACTCTATGTCGCCAACAATTAAAAAAGGCGAAAAAGTCATAGTAAACAAATTTCGTTTTTTTATTGGATTTCCGGCTAGATTTCCATTTTTCGGTAGAATAACGAATCCATTGCGCTTGACAATATCGAGTCCAAGATCTAATGACATCATTGTTTTTCTGCGAAATGAACAGCACAATGACGCTCTTTATGTTAAGAGAATATATGCAGTTCCTCATGATACACTCTATCATAATGATACGACACTATGGTTCCAAGCATCAAAGAATTTCATATCATATACAAAAACTCGTCATTATTGGATGGATAAAATACAATCACCGCTTATTGTTCCTGCCAAAGGTGATACTCTCAGAATTAACAGTTCAACCATTGAGTGGTACAAAAATGCCATTGAGCATGAAGGAACAAAAATCACTATCATGAATAATATTGTCTATTTTAATGGGAAGCCACAAAATCATTATATCGTTCGCAATAATTATTACTTTGTCATAGGCGATAATCATACTCAAAGTTCCGATTCCCGTTTTTATGGTTTTGTACCTGAAAACACTATATATGGCAATCCGCTATTGTAAGCTTCTATAGTACCTACAAATCAGGTGAATATAGTACTCTCAGGACAAATTCACGTGTTGGACCGGGCACTGCGGGAACCAACTGACTTAAATCATTAGCATCGGAGATATATGGTTGTGGATAGAATACCTTTTCATTTGTCAAATTATGACAAGAAAGTGACACAGATAAATTGTTGACAGGTAAATTCCATTGTAATGCTATCGTGGAGAGAAAATAAGCAGGAAATTCTTGTACAGAATTTTGCAAAGTATTATCCTTGATATCAGCAAATCCATAATATGTTGATGAATATTGGAATGATGGTGTAATGGTGAGCGTGGGCAATAGTGAATATGCTAACAAAAAAGCAATTTTATGCGATGGAAAAGCAAGATATTGCGATTCGGGAATAAAAGCAGGTTGATAAGAAATTTCCCTATAATGCAATGCACGATAATAAGAATAATTACACCAACCATTGAATTGTGATTGCTTAAATCGCAGCTCTGATTCTATGCCGTAAGTGCCGGAACGATTACCATTTATATATGCCCCTACAATAGAAGTATTGCGGAACACAATCGGATTATCAAGAGTATGGATAAAGCCATTGGCAGTCCACAGCAAATTATTCGACAAACGATAACCGAATTCAAGTTCATACGAAGAAGTAAATTCCGGTTTTATTGATTGAAGTGCCGCCGTAATATTCATTATTGTTGGAGCACGAAACGATCTACTTGCCATTGCTTTCAAATGAAAATCACCAAACAGCTTTGTCGCCGCAAATCGTGGTACAAATGCTGAACCGGAAGCATTATTATGTTCTAAGCGAAAACCAAATGCCAAGTTCACAAATGTAGTAGTCCATTCCCCCATTGCATAACCTGCAATATTAACATAATCAACAGTGCGTGTGGCTTTTCTGTCTGCATCAAACCAGTAAGCACTATCATTGGATGTTGAAAGACCTCGATCAATCCAAGATTCTAAACCGGTGGAAACAAGAAAATTATCCATAACAGGAATTACGGCTGGTAAAGACACTGTAAATCGCTGCACTTCATACGAAAAATAACTGTCATTTTCCTTAGCTGTATTATCTATTGTTTCCCAAGGAAATTGTCTTTGAAAAATAATTCTCGGCGTGAATGTAAATGCATCAGTTTGTAGTGTAAAATCGACATGAGCATTGAACAAAGAAAAATTGGTCATCATTGATACCCCGTTTATTGGGCTTGCGATACCAAATTTTTCAGACATAATTCCGAAAGAAAAATTGTTGTGTACTGCCTGCATGTATAATGAATATGATGAGAATTTTTGTTGTTCCTTCGACGAATACAATTGTCGTTCTAAAATAGTATCATTATATGCATGGGCATACAATTCATAATCGGATTGTACACCATGTCTTAGATTTCCATTCATATACACATCAAAACCCAATACTTTAGTATTAAGATTAGCTGTAACAGTTTGACGCAAACCTCCTTCAGACATAATACCGGTTTTTGCTGAAATAGAAGCAGACTCTTTTGTTGTACGTGTAATAACATTAATTACTCCCAGACCGGCAAAACCACCATATTGCACCGATCCGGGACCTCGGATTATCTCTATTCTCTCGATATTATCTACGTCTATACGATTCCCTACAACCGGAGTCCCATATAAAATATCATTGATAGGATTACCATCAATTTGTACAAGTATTTTTCCTTCATGTGCCCAATTTCCTCTTAACCCGATACCGAGCGCATTTTGCACATCAAGACCCAAATGAAATCCCGGAATCAAGCGCAATATATCCGTTAAATCTCTTGCACCCGACTGAAGTATTTCCTCACGAGTAATCAAACTTACTATACTCGGCGACTCCTCAAGTGAGGTAAATTTTACACTGGCAATGCGTATATCGGTATCCAATAATTCTTCCAATGACATTGTCTCAAGCGTGCCTTCATCCTTTTGTGCATGAGAAATTATGGAAAGTGCAATAAGCACAGTGCAATATATCAGTATATATGTCGTAAACATTCGCATATAATTAGTCTCCTACAATTGTTGCAAGTTTTAGAACTTCTGAAGATATTTCATGATTTTGTGATTTCAGCACGAGCATATTTACAATAATTTTCGGTTTGTTATTTTCGGAATAAATACTTAGCGCAGCAAGATTTTCTTGGACATCGTCAGGTGTAGAAGAGAGACACAAGATTCCTTTGCTATTACATTGTGATACTATGGACTTGGAAGATTTAGCGACATAGAGGACATTAATCTTTGTTTGACTATATATCTTTTCGCTTTTCACTTCGGTAACGCTGATTCCTACATTACCAAACCCTCGTATTATTTCATCAATCTCAGGATTTGTATCATCGACAAGAACAGCTAAATTTACACCATCTTTAGTTAATACTTTACAATATGAAAATATTTTTTTATAGAGTACTGTTTGTATTTTGGCAGGTGCCGGTTTTAATGTTTCAAAATGTATGATAAAGCCCAAAGAAATTACCGCAATGGCAACAATGATAAACACGGGATTATATCGCTGAAAAACATTCTTCATATTATGACTTATTTCTCGAATATTCTTCTAACAATTTTGAAAAAAACTTATAATCATATAATTCTGCGGCGGATTGAAATCGCTTTAGTATAGTACTCATAGACAAAGTAGGAGTAATCTCTGTATTTCCAATTCGCAACATTTCATCAAAGTCTTGCAATTCCATTGCTCCAAATAATGCTTCTTTCTGATTATGTGGTAATGTTAATAAATAAGAGACTATGGATGGAATTGTTAATTCTTTATCATTCTCTGTATCTATATGCGATTCAGTATTACCATTGTCATTTTCGAGAGTTTTATCATTATCTATATGAACACATTGTGCTATGGTAGCGTGAATTTGGTCAATGGTAAATGGTTTAGATACTACATCATTAAATCCAATCTCTAATAATGATTCCTTAGTGCTGGTCATGACATCCGCTGTGACTGCTATAATAGGAAGTGTTTGGTTATTCATTGTATTTCGAATTATATCAACGGCTTCTTTACCATCCATAACCGGCATCATCAAATCCATGAATACAATAGATGGATTTAGTGATTCAATCATCTCAATGGCTTGTTTACCATTTTCTGCTTCATGACATTCAAAACCAATAGATTCCAAAATCACTGAAAGCAATACCCTATTCGTTACAACATCATCAACTATGAGTGTCACCAGATTTTGATTTTCTATTAGCTTCTCAAGTGAAACCCTATGGTTGTCGTCTGTATGCTCTATAATTTCCTGTGAAAAATCGGGAGACTCTATTGTCAACTCAAAATAAAACTCGGTACCTTGATTCTGACCGCTTTTTATGTGAATATTTCCACCCATTTTTTCAATTATTTTAGAAGAAATTGCCAAACCAAGCCCGGTGCCTTCACTGTAGCGACTTGATTGCTGCATAAATGGCTTGAATATTCTGTCCATTTGCGATTGGTCAATACCACGACCTGTGTCAATCACGCGGAACAACAAAGTAAATGTCTTGTCTTCGGGCGATACATTAACAACTTCAATCAATAGTTTTACACTACCTTTGTCTGTAAATTTTATTGCATTACCAATAAGATTAATGAGCACTTGACGTAATCGGCGAGCATCTGTAATGATACTTATTGGACAAAGCGTGTCAAGATTTATTATAAAAAGTAAATCTTTTTCTGCAGCTTTCACAGAAAATATGGAACGAACACTTTCTACAATATCAGCCAAAAGTGATTGTTCGGGGTATAAATCTAATTGCCCAGCTTCAATTTTGGAAATATCAAGAATATCATTAATCAGGTCAAGCAGATGCGCCCCACTCCTATACATCATATCAAGATAATGCTTATTTCTTGCAGTGACTTCCTCGTCCTCACGAAGTATTTGTGCAAAACCAATAATTGAATTTAATGGGGTGCGTAATTCATGGGACATTGAGGCAAGAAAAGCAGATTTTGTTCTATTGGATTCTTCGGCTTTATTGCGAGCAACTATTAAATTTTCCTCCGTTAATTTACGCACTTCAACTTCATTCATCAATGCCGCCGTGCGTTCTTCGACTATTTTCTCTAAATTGCTGTTGGTATAGGAAATATCATTATATAAACGAACAACCGAGTCCACCATAGTATTAAAAGCAATTGCCAAATGACTAATTTCATCATTACCTAAAGTCGGCGCTCTTTCTGTAAATGCTCCATTGGTGATTGATTCTGCGGCATTTACTAATGACTTAAGTCTTCGCATAATAGGACGAAACAGGAGAATTACAGCAGCAATACTGAAGATAAATAACACAAAAACAAACCATGCTATTGTTGCTCGGAATTGCTTAATTTCTTTTTGTACATTCCTTAAAGATACTTCAATAAGCAAAAATCCTATGCTTTTTTTGCCTTGGATTATTGCTTTTTTTAGTATAATACTTGAGTTTATAATACGATATTCATCCTTCTGATTGGGGAAGGTAGGCATTCCGGCGCTATATTTCCCTTTGTGAGTTTCATAGACAACTGCATTCGTGGTATCGAGCACAGCAATATAGCGGACTTCATCATATTCACGAATATCTTGCACAACTTTTTCTATGGTCTCCTGATCTTCGAAATACAAAGCCGATGATACGCTTGATGCGCTTATACTGCCAATCCCCTTTGTATGCTTAATCATCTCATCGGTCATTTTTTGTTCCGCAACGAGAGGAACAACAATATACACAAAAACACTAATGACAAAAATCACAGTTGCAACCCCGATAAGTGGCTTGGCTTGAAGCGACTTTCGGAATGGAATAGTATTAGGCATCTGAGGCATATTGTTATGCAATGATAATGAATTGTGAGGATTTGGTTTTTCTGTACAAGCAAACATTGCCGATACTGATTGATGAAACCGATTCTGCCACCGCCTCAAAGTTGGTCAATCCTTGAAACGCATTTTATAAATCTAACTTCTCCCCTTGATTCATCATAGTTCCTGAAAATTTTCTTAGTTTGCATGAGAGTGAATATACAATACCGTACATTTACTTTTGCAAAAATGTAAAATTCTTTTCAAATATAGAATGAACAAACATCATGAATGAGTTTCAACAACAAGTGTGGGATGCCGCACAAGGTCAATTGGATGCCTACAATGCACGCAGTATTGACGATTTTGTGAAATGGTACACCCAAGACATCGAGTTAATCACATTAGAAGACAATAATGTTTTTTGCCGAGGCATAGAAGAATTGCGGCAGCGCTATGCGCCCATGTTTGAGAAAAACACTTCACTGCATTGCTCATTACTCAGCAGAGTAGTATGCGGAAAATTTTGTTTTGATGAAGAATCCGTAACAGGCATTGTACCCGACACGATTGTTCATGCTGTTGCAATATATGAAGTTAATGATGGTTTGATTCGCAAGGCTTGGTTTGTACGCAATACAATACCATCCTCCGTATGACAAAACATCTTGCTGTATTTGAAAAAAATCACTATTTTAGGTTAAGTTTATTTCTTTAAACATTCATAAATCTTTTTTAAAATTACGTTGTGAGAATGAGTATGAAAAAATTGATGCTTCTTTTGGTATCGTGTTTTGCTTTCACGTCAATTGTGCATGCCCAAAAACTTGAATTAGGCGGAACAGTTTCTCTGCTTACAAAAGAAAATTTTGAGGCATATTCCAAACCGCTTTTCACCAGCATGGGGCAAAGTTTCAATTCCAACTTGTGGACTACTGCTGTTCATGAAGACCGATTTAAAATCGGGCTGGACTTCTCCTTTATGGCTATGCTTATACCCGAAAGCCAGAAAAATTACACTGCTGCTTTACCGAGCCATTTTTCAAATCCGCAAATTGCGCGAACCGCCTATAATAAGAACGGCGTGGAAACAGTTCAGCCATCAACGGTCGAACAGCCCACTTTTTATGGCTCTACACCAACAACGGTCTATTCGATTCCGCAAGATCAAAATGGGAACTACACGTATCAGTCTATCGGTGGCAATGCAGAATTTCCAAGCGGTAATGGCTTGAATGCTGTTCTCGGTATTCCCGCTGTGCAAATCATGATGGACTTACCGTCTCGCACTCATGTTCGCTTGCGCGTCGTGCCTGTGCCTTCCATTGATGATGACATGAATGTTTTTTATGGCATGATTAGCGTGGGACATCAATTCAATCAATACATTGACCCACTCAAAGATTCAACTCTCGGTATTTCTTTGAATGCCGCATATTCACTCTTCTCCATCACCAATGTGATTGATGCTAATGCTTTGGCTATTGGGATTAATGCCAGCAAAAAATTAAATGAATATTTCACGGTCTTCGGAGGAATACAATATGAAGACTTCAGCGGCACTTTCACCTATGTACGCAAAGATGTAACACCCAATGAAGCATCATCTAATACACCGTATGATGAAGTACGAGAAAATCTTTATACAAATAACGGGTTTTTAAATATTAATCCAAACAATGGTACATATATGGTTAATAATAAAGATAATCGTAAACCCGTAGTAGCCGACATCAGCACTTTTTCTAATGTCCGCATAGTTGCAGGCGGTGAAGTCAATTTAAAAGCTTTGCAACTCCATGCGCAAGTCGCTTATTTATCACAATTCATGTTCTCAGGCGGTTTTTCCGTTTGGTTTAATTAAGAAATTTCAACATTTTTCACTTTTTCAGGAGAACTTATTATGAAAGTTCGTCTTTTTTCCCTCCTCGCAGCATTGTGCTTTTTAGCATTTACATCAGGCTGCGATACTATCAGTAATATCACTGATATAAAATTACCTCTTACCTTCAGCGGTAATCCGAAAGTTACCAATGATACACCCGACAAAGTTCGTTGGGACGGTATTGACTTAGATACCATCAGCGGTTACAAAGAAAATAAAGATAAAATTGATGAAAATGGCTCCGAAATTCAAACCATGAGTGTCAGTATTACCAATTTTCAATCTAATTCTGTCACTTTAGATAATTGTGAATTTGAAAATGTATCCTTCTGGTTGCAATATGATGCACAATATGGTGACAATACCGCCTATCCTTTAGGTACATATACTAATGTCAAAGCAAAAGATTATTTCAAAACACCAAAAACAGTTGCTGTTGACAAAGAAAAAGTTAATGCGGCTCTCAAATTTATAAAAACAAGACCAAAATTCCGTATTTATCAGCAATATGGTAAAGTCAAAAATTTTGCGGCAGATAATCAACCCGTTTTCAGAGATTTAACAACAAATGTGCAAGTGACTATCTTAGTCAAAGGCGATTTATAATTCTTAATTATCACACTTATTGCAAAAGCGGAGAATACTTTTTATTCTTCGCTTTTTTTTTACTTCCATGAATAATAATAATGCACTCGCGCTATTCCCTTTTTTAGCGCAAACCAATTTCGCAATCCATACCATGAAAGCAGGCACCACCGTTTTTCGTGAAGGTGAACAATGCGGTTTATTAGGATTTATTATCGAAGGCACGGTCAGAGTCTATAAACACAATGAATCCGGAAGAGAAATCACACTCTATCGCATTACCACCGGCGAAAGCTGCATTTTATCAATTGCCTGTATCATGTCCTCCCCACACCATAAAGCATCAACAATAATCGAAGAACATACAACCTTAGCTATTGTCCAAGCCCATGACATACGCCATCTGCTCTCACAATCCGCACAAGCAAGGGACTTTATCTTCGCACTCTTAGCACATCGCTTAGCAGATGTCGTCACCCTTATTGATGAAATCGTCTTCAGCAAAATGGACAAACGATTAGCCCACTTCTTGCTCAATAATACATCCGCACACAATACCATTCATGCAACCCATGAACATATTGCCATAGAATTAGGAACAGCAAGAGAAGTCATAAGCCGTTTGCTCAAAGATTTTGAATCAAAAGGATATATTGCTCTCAATCGAGGAAGTATCACCATCATCAAAGACTCACAATTGCTTATGTATTGATGCAAAAAAAAGGCGAAGTATCAGCCCTTCGCCCCCATTTCTCTGCTCTTATTTCTCCGCTACCTTGCAGCTCGACAAACCAAAAGGCACATAAGCCGGACACCAGCCAATCGTTGCCGTCAATAATGGCACAATACCTATTGCGCCCCACCATGACTCATACATATAACCCACGCCAATTACCCCAAGACCAGCAACAATGCGCAATGCACGGTCTAAACTGCCAACATTCCGTTTCATAACTCTTTCTCCTATGATTAACATTAAAGTAATAATGACATCACAAAAATACTTATTCCTTTCTCTCTAAAATGTGATTTTGACACATTACAACCATATCGCCGCATCAACCGTCATCATTACCATACTTTTCTCCGCATTTTACCGCACTTTATCTTACTTTTGCATTATCAATCGGGCACTTTCGCCCCTATACTTTATCAATCACACTCTACAAGATAGAATGAATATCTTCGCATATATAGGCTCAAAAGTACTTAACTTTCTCGCAGAATTCGGGCAAATCGCCTCCGTACTCTTCAGTGTCATTCGCTATATTCCCCGCATAGCAAAAGATCGCCGATTAGTCACCGAACAAATGCGCATTGTCGGTGCAGAGTCGCTACCACTTGTCATTCTTATCGGATCTTTCACAGGAGCAATTGCAGCCCTTCAAGCAACAGACCTCTTCACCAAATTCAACCTTATAGCCATTGCACGACCCTTCATCGGCGGATCAATAGCAACTGCTGTCTTCTCTGAACTTACGCCCGTACTCACTGCACTCGTCATAGCAGGACGCGTAGGAGGTGCTATCGCCGCACAAATAGGAACAATGGCAGTCTCAGAACAAATTGATGCCTTAGAAATGATGGCAATTGACAAACACAGATACCTTTCTATGCCCCGAGTAATCGCAGCTCTTTCCATGATGCCCATACTTGCCGTCTTCTCCAATATAGTAGCTCTCGCAGGAGCATTCTTCCTCACCAACTTACTCTTCGGATTCACCGCAGAAGTCTTTTTTGACTCCGTAGTTCGATTTTTCAGCATCGGAGAAATTGCATTGAGCTTAACGAAAAGCATGATATTTGGTGGAGTCACAGCACTTATTGGATGTCATGTCGGCATCAGAACAACAGGCGGTGCAGAAGGCGTGGGTAACAGCACCGTCCGAGCATTCACACTCTCTGCCTCATCAATACTCATACTCGATGCACTCTTCGGATACGTAGCATAATAATATTCAACCATTATCCACAACATAATACCATGTGCGGCAGATTCACTTTCTACATAACAAACCAAGAATTACAGCAATGGTATCAACTGCTCAATAATCCGACCATTGACCAACGCTACAACATAGCACCGCTCCAAACAATACCCGTCATCACCCAACAACAAGCCATTCGCCGGCTCCAAATGATGCGATGGGGACTCATTCCCGCATGGGCAAAAGACGAATCCATAGCCAATAATCTCATCAATGCACGCGCAGAAAGCATCACCGAAAAACCAAGCTTTCGACAATCTCTCAAAAAACGCCGTTGCATCATCCCCATTTCCGGTTTCTATGAATGGAAAAAAAATGGAAAACTAAAACAACCAATGTATATAGCCAATCCACAACAACAACATCTGCCACTTGCCGGACTATGGGATCAATGGACTAATCACAATGGATTGCTCATCAAAACATGCACACTTATCACCGTGCCGCCCAATGAACAAATGAATCCAATCCACAATCGTATGCCTGCCATTTTGTCCAAACATCACATCAATTTATGGCTCGACGAAAATGCAGACATTCAGCAAGTGCTCCAACTGCTCCAACCCTATCCCAACCCATTACACATTTATCCCGTCAGCACCCAAGTCAATTCAGCCGCATTCGATTCACCCGAACTTATCGAACCCACCGATTCATCCAATGAACCATTAGAACTCTTCGACTAATCTCACCCTCACATATATCATAAACCCAATGCAAAACCAATGACCATACCATCCACAATAGACAATAAATCAATAGAGCAAAAAAAAATATAATGACAAAAAAAATCCCGCAGGGATGACACGTTTATAGAAAAAAAAGATCCCCAAATTCCCCTCGTTGAGGGGAATTTTTGAAAATCAATCCCGTCGGGATTACACGTTTATAGAATTCATGTTTCGTGAAAATTCATCCACCCCGTCCTGCGGACAAGCCTCAATGAGAGGAAAATTTGAAATACATTAGCGTGAATCTCGCAGCGACGACATAATATTAGTAGTAATGCCATATTTTTGAATCAACGTTTTAGTACTTTGTGAATCGAATCTCCATGAAAATCACACTCATCCTTTCGTTTGTGCTTTGCTGTGTCATTGCAACAGCGCAAGAGCCCGTTCAACTTGAAGTTTGGACAAGCGTTAAAAGCTATGGCTTTGACCTTATTGAAAACCCTTTTGGTGTAGGTGATCGTTTTGCCTATATACCTAACCTTCTAAAGGGTACATTGCCCCACGCTTTCGCTATCTCCTATGATATACATGGCCCTTCCGTTTTTTCCCTTATGCTACTCCCGATATGAACGGTGATGGTCAAAGAGACTTTTTTAATGGTACGAAACTATATCTCGGTACGAAAAATGATGACCCTGATACCAATACTGTATATCAATATCCGGGTAATTCTATAGGCTACGCAAAATTTAATGCGGATAATTGTGATGATTTGTATTATTATGGTACTTCGCCCGCGATTGTCAACTTTGTTTTCGGTAATAGCCAAGCCGGTACTTATCAAACTGCGAGTGTCATAAGTACATATCTACAAAAAGACTCTCAATTAGAAGAAGAAATGAAAGCTCTCTATAAGAACAAGCAAGGTCAATGGCGACTTTTGACACAAAGCTATGGATGGAAAAGT
>VYMG01000142.1_pt1 | contig 45471 bp, 29 predicted proteins | sample 5115261 | NCBI WGS metagenome assembly VYMG01 (sample SAMN12291781, study PRJNA351875) | freshwater metagenome | isolation source: freshwater lake | place: USA: Michigan, Wintergreen Lake | collected 2013-08-08
GAATTGCAGCCCGGCACATGGTATTATCGTTTGCGTTCGGGTTATGGTGGCGTGTATTCGGGTTATACGCCTGTCGTGGAATTGAATGGCGGCTCAGGCAATGTGAATGGGTAGGGTAACGATATATTTAGCTAAAACATAATTCTGATGATTAAAACCTCCAAAGAGTTGATAGTAGAAATTTCAACAACCAATTCAAATTTTAACAAAATGAATAATAGTTTTCAGTCTTTATATGAAGTTGATAGCACAAAAAAAGAGAACGAAACCATCGACAGATTATGTTTAGATATGTTTCCTATAGCTAACGAAGGAATTATAAAAGCATTTTCCGATTTACACTGGAGAAATCATATTATATGTGTTAGAATCCCATATCATTATATTGACAAATCAATAAAAAAGAAAAAAAATGGTGATGTTGATTTAGCATTTATTCCCTTTACTACATCAGGGATAGCAATAACTGACACACACAATATCTTTAATGATTTTGAGTTAGATTATTCAAATATATGTAGTGTTGAAGTTAAAGTTATGCAATGGGAGGAAGATCCACATTTGTCAGTTAAAAAAATGACTCAAACAAAAAATTCACCCCGTAAATTGAGAAAAGCACGGCAACAAGCTGAACGAAACTATAATAAAGGTTTTGCTCAGTCGCTTTTACTTTATATAGTAATTGCGAAGACTCCTGAATATGTAGATGGCAGTCACGGAATTGATGACTGGTTCTACTCGTCAGAACTAGCAAGTAATGGTTTACAAGAAGCAATTAATCCTAAATTAGAAAATTCTAATGAATACGGGGTGTGTATTTATTCTACAGAAGATGATATATTTGGTACAGCTTTACTTGGATACGGCGGAATTTACAATCAACATGAAACTTATTCAGGTTCTATTACAGGACCTAAGATTTTAAAACTACCTAAAATAAATGAGAACAGTTTGGGTAATAATTTTATAAAAAAATTTCAAAATATTTTATCAAAAGAGTTTGGAAATTACAATGGCAAATTCAAAAACAATGGACTATTTAGTACAAATTTTCCTCTCGTAGTTCGAGCTTGCTCAGAAGATAGTTGTAAGAAAATCTATATTGCACCAACTTGTTTTGACAATTGTCCGATTTGTCATTCTCCTCCAAAATAATAATAACAATAATTACTAAATTTTGTTTTGAAAATATTAAAATAAAAAAATAAAAGTTATCCCATGCGTTTTTACTAAAGGAACAGAATGTTTCAGATATATTTCATTTATGAATAATACGAATATAAAAAAAAGGGGCGGATGATTGTCTGCCCCTTTTCGTTTGTTGACGGTTGATTGTCGTTGATTTTAGAGTTTTATTCTTGTGCCGATGACATTGAAACGGTTGGTGACAAAGGATAAATCGGCAAAGGAACAGTTGCCGGCGGGATTAGCTCCTGCGCCGTGGAAATCGGAAAATGCGGCACTTTGATTGACCCATATCGGACCGGTGAAGTTGAATGCAACTGGCGCACCCGCCATGATGATTGATTCTTCGGCTGCTGCCATTCTGCCTTCATCGGTGGTGTAAACTGCTGTTGTGAGCGCACCATTGATTTTGACGGATTTATAGACTTGCTCTAATGCTTGCTCGAATGATTGGACGGGGATGATGAAGGTGATGGGTCCGAACCATTCGCTTTCGTAGATGTCCGGGCGCACCATTGGCACTTCGGCTATGAATGGGCTGTAAGAACGTGCATTGTCGAATCCGGGTTGTTTGCATGGTTCTGCATTACGAAGAATTGTACATTCGAGTTCGGCAGCTCTTTGTAAACGTCGCACGGTTGCTTCGCTTTGAATTGCTCCAAAAGTTCCGGGTCCCATTTTTTCATTGTTTGCCATGGTATCAATTTTTTCGACAAAACGCTGCACCACTTGTTCGTAAGGTATGATTTCTTCGCCTTGGCGCACTCCCTCTTTGGCGATAAAGATGTTTTGCGGTGCTGTGCACATTTGTCCGCTGTAGAGCGCTATGCTGAACGCGATGTTGTCGAGTACGGCATCAAGGTTTTCGACGCTGTCTATGATGACGGTGTTGACTCCTGCTTTTTCGGTGAAGACGGGTTTGCCGTCCGTGCGTGCTATTGCTTCGATTTCAGCTCCGACGGATGGGCTGCCGGTAAAATCGAGCAATTTGATTGCGGGATGCTTTGCTATGTCGAATGTTATTGGTTGTGTGATTGTGTCGGTTGCTAATTGTATGATGTGGGGGTCTAAGCCCAAATCTTGGAGTGTTTGTTGGAAACTTGCCACGCAGAGTGCTATGGGGTATATTACTTGCGGATGGGCTTTGGCTATTGTGACATTGCCTGTGATTAAGCTTGCAAACATCCCCGGAAATGAGTTCCATATTGGGAATGTGGAGCAACCGATGGTGCAATTTGGTCCTTTGGGTACGGCATGGAATCGTTTTTCCAAAGTGACGGAGATTTTGCCCATTGGCTTAGTCCATGTTTGGGAATAATCGAAGTATGTTGTTGCGGCATATCCCATGGCGACGGCTTCTAAAGCACGGTCGAAGGCATGGGGTCCTGATGCTTGGAATGCCATGACAAAACCTTGTCCGGTGGTGTGCATGGTTGCATAGCCGATTTCAAAGAAGTGAGCGGCGGCGCGTTCGAGTAATTCTATGCAGACGGCAGCGCGATCAGCCGGAGAAAGGCGTGACCATTGTTTTTGCGCTTGGTTTGCATTGGCTGCTAAGGTGTCTGCCGACCAAGTGGGATAGGTAATTCCCAAAGGAAAACCATAGGGAGATTGCTCTTCGCCTACTGTACCATCACTTCCTTGCTGCAATAATCCATCGAAGGGTTTATTGAGTCGGTTTTTGAATTGAGCTAATCCGTCATCGTTTGCTGTTTCGCCATAGATTTTTCCGCTTGGCGGTTCGGGCCAATGTGCATAGAAGGTGCGTGTGGCATTGGCTTCGATTGCTTCGGTTAATGTTGCGGCGTGTTTTTCGATTAATTGTTGAAATTCCATTATTCCTCGTGAAAAAATATATTAGAAAAAAGGTTTTTTTAATTTTTTATCAATTTCTTTCATGCGTAATTTTTCTCTTTCAGAAAGTGCATGTTCACCAAGGCGATTTGCTTTATCTGCCAGATAATTCCATTCATTGACAAGGGAATATTCTTCGGCTCGGGTGAGTGTGTAGCGCGGTGCCATGCCGAATAATTGCGGTTGAAAGATAATGCCCAATAAAACAAGTACGGATACGCCGAGTAATAATCCGATGATGAGCGGTTCTAAAACAAAGAGCATGGGATAATATGCGAGCGTTAAGAGTAATCCTGTGATAGCGCCACCCAAATGCGCTTCATGCCCAATATTATCATATTTTTTTGACATTCCGAAAATAGAATATGCAATATAAGCAATGCCATAAATCCATGCGGGTATTGGTACGGGCAAAAGCAAGAACATAATTTCCGATTGCGGATTTATTGCAATACTTGCAAAGACGATGCCGCTGACTGCGCCGGAAGCTCCTATGGCTTTGTAATCTTCGGAACGTGAGGCATTGACGATATAGGAAAGTACATTACCGCCCACTAAGCTTGCGGCATAAAGCACGAGAAATTTATCCCATCCGGCGATGATAACATTGGAACCGAAAGAATACAGCACGAACATATTCATCCCGAGATGGAACCAATCGGCATGGAGAAATCCTGATGATACAAATCGTATGAATTCTTTTTGTCTTTTAATGGCAAAAGTGCTGAATAAAAAACGTTCAAAAAAATTGAGATCGGAAAATCCTCGCATCGAGATAAATATCGTCAGTCCGATAATTGCATATAAAATTATGTTTTCCATACTTTATGATAATGAAGTAAATATTTTTGCTAAAGAATGCGCTGCTTCTTTTCTTTCAAATGTGCGGATGATGTCCGTGTCGGGACTGTGTTGTAATGTTTTTTGTTCAAAAGAAGTAACAATATGTAAAAATATTTTTGCAATGTGTTGAATATCTTGTTGATTGACTACCCATCCGCTTTTTGAGTCAAGAATATGTTGCGCCGCAGCCCCTTCGCGAGGTGCTAAAGCCAAAATTGGTTTATTGACACCAATATATTCAAAGACTTTGCCGGGGACAATTTCCGCACTTTCTTTTGCTTCGTCCACAATAAGTAAAGTCACATCAGCTTGCTGCAAAGCACGAATACTTTCCCGATGGGGTACATAGGGCACAATGTCTATTGAATCACGAAAACTTGTTTTTTCAATCATCTCCATAACTTCAGCTCCCATACGCCCTATGAACCGAAGACGAAACCGCTCGGCTTGTATTTGCCCGTCACGAATAAGCTGTTCTATTGCTTGGAATAATGTTGCGGGATTGCGTCTGCCGTACATTGAGCCCGTATAGGTAATGGTGCAGACATCGTTCTCATGTGCCACAGGGGGTGGGAAATCAGCCGAATCGAATCCATTGGGCACATGATAGAATTTTGTGGGTTTCAAAGAGGGATATTTCCTCAGAGCATCGTCGGTAATACCCTGCCATGCCGATTCAATAGCGTCGGCTTCTGTGAACACCGATTTTTCAAGTGCTTTATCAATCATTTTGGGCAAAAACCATCGTTTGGGCGTGGTCAAAAAATCTGTCCACGGATCGCGGAATCCTGCCACCCACGGCAATCCTGTGGAACGCTTCACAGCACGAGCAATGAGCGAACATGTATAAGGAGGCGAGGAGCTATAGAGCATATCAATCCCCTCTTCTTTGATGATGTGATGTGCAGCTTTGACGGCTGTGAACATCCATCCAATGCGGGCATCGGGGATAAAAATCGTTGAGCGTATGAACTCGGCAATGCTCTCGGTGAGGCTGCGGCTTTGCCCTTCTTTTTTGATATTATTGACATCCAAGGCAACAGATTTATCTTTACCGGTGAACTTTCTGTACAGGTCATACGGTTCATAAATGTGGGTTCTTTCGACGCGAATGTCTTGAGGAATTTTTTGCAAGAGGGATTCATCGCGAGCGGGGAAATCACCATTAGCAACAGTAAGAACAATCGGCTTCCATCCAAACTCTTGAAGATACTGGACATGCTTCAGCACCCTTTGTACGCCGGGACCGCCGGAAGGAGGAAAATAGTAAGCAATCACAAGAACTTTTTTCATAAACTCTATACATTCCATATTATTACCACTGCTGACTCTCTCTGTACGGACAGTGTGTTTTGCAAGCGGTGAAAATTCATATTGGCAAAAATAAAGGTCTGGAACAAGGTAGAAAACTATATCATTTGTAGTTTTGCCAAATAATCAAGAAAAACACTATGGATTTATTACGTTCTTTTGTATCTGAAACGCAACGTTTTGTCGTTGCCCATCGCGGTTCTTCGGGCACTGCACCGGAAAATACTATGGCTTCTTTTCGCAATGCCATAGCCGACGGAGCACGCATGATAGAGCTTGATGTGCAGCTAACAGCAAGCAATGATGTTATCGTGTTCCACGATGATGTATTGGGCAGAACTACCAATGGACAAGGGCAAGTGCGCACGCAATCGCTCGCAGACCTTCAAAAATTAGATGCCGGTTCATGGTTCTCCGAACAATTCATCAATGAACGCATTCCGACCTTAGCCGAGGCATTGGACTTTCTGCGCGACAAATCATTTGTCAATATTGAAATCAAGCCACCAAAAGAAAGTGATTTTCGCTTACGTTTGGAAAAAGTTATGGAAACTGTCTTTGCGGCAAAAATGGAAACCCACACTTTGTTCAGCTCTTTTCATCATCGTACTTTGCGCGAACTCAAAGAACGCTATCCGCAATTACATACCGCAGCTATCAATGTTCCGGGTGACAAACGTATGCCTTCTGAGCTTTCCCGCGAAACGGGCTGTGAGGGCTTTGTCTGTTCCATTCATGAATTGACCCAAAAAAGAGTGGATGATGCCCACAAGCATAATTTGTATATCGGCGTTTATACTATCAATCGTAAAGATCAATTCGACAAGGCATATAAAATGGGTGTGAAAGCTTTAGTCACTAATTTTCCGGCTAATCTGACCCAGTGGATGAGCGAACAACAGACATAAGATTCTATGGACAACTTTTATTTTATTCTTGGTATTGTTGCCGCATGTTGCACAACATTTTCCTTTTTGCCACAAGCATTACGTGTATGGCGCACTCGCGAAGTGGAACAATTGTCTATAGCAACACTTTCTTTAATGCTGGTGGGAGTAATTTTATGGCTTATTTACGGTATTTTTCGCGATGACATTGTCATTATAGGAGCAAATGTGGTAGCAATGTTTTTTGTGGCTTATATCTGGTCGGTCAAAGTGAGCGATATGCGAGAAAAACGCAAAGAGGACGATCATCACAATGAAGCAATTATGTAATTGTTACGACTTTCGATAGTATCATTATATTTTTAAGGTTTTATCCACTTATCTTGCAATGGTATTCATACGCTATTGCAAAGAAAAATCTGAGTGTACAATTTTGTAAAATTGGTCTTGAATGTGCATTCCAAGTTCAAAGGTAATATTTACTCTATACCCATAATTTCATTCAATGTTACACCTTTTTTCTTATATTTGAAAAATGTGAATGAGTAAAGCAGCACCTTTAGTGCTGATGCTCAATGCTGTATTATTTATTACTCTGAAGGAATAATCATGTACCGACTACTTGTGATGCTTACAATCATTGTTGCCTGCGTTGAACTCCATGCCCAAGATATTATCATTAAACGAGATGGTAAAGAGATACCGTCAAAAGTTCTTGAAATTTCGAGCACAGAGATACGATATAAAGATTTTGATTTTATATCAGGTCCGACAAGGGTACTTCCTATAAGTCAAGTTGTGGTTATTCTTTATGAGAATGGAAAACGAGAGGTTTTTTCTTCAAAAGATGAAGCCGTAAAAGAACAACCTGAATACAACGATAAAGCATCATTTCTCGTAGGTGCAGGGGTAGGTAATAGCTATGGATTACCCGGAATCAGATTTCAATTTAATACGGCAAAAGAAGATAGATTTGGTTTTCATGCCGGAATTGGTTTATTTCCGAAAATAGATTTTATTGTTGCAGCCGGTGTTAAATACTATGTTTTCAAGGATGTTTATCTCAATGCGCAATTCGGAACATTGGGATACAATCAACGATCATTTATAGGAATAAGCTCTATATATACTACTATTGAAGCTCTCTACGGTCCATCTTTGCTCATCGGCGGTGATTGGGCTTGGGATATAAGTCAATCCTTTGGTCTTGGTATAAATGCAGGTTTGGGAATGAGCTATGAAGTGAGTGCAAGACAAGAGTTTGTCCCTGCAATTGATTTGGGAGTTATATTTAAGTTTTATTAATTATACATCACGGTATAAACACAATTTTACCAAGTATATTTTGACCCGATTGCACAAAATATGTGCCGGCAGGAATTGACATACAATGAAACGAAATTCCATTTTCTCTCCATAAAACAGGTAACAAAAAAGAATTACCATTTACGCTGTGAGTTAATGTCACATAGGGCATAATTATTCCATGAGATAAAGCACAAAAGACTTCGCCGGAAGTCGGATTTGGATAAAGTATAGACGATTGCAAAGAATTGTCGGACAATGATTGTGTTGAGTATAATTCCACCGCACCCCGCGCACGGTTTCTTCCCATTGCAGAAATAGTCGAAAATTGGCGACCATTAAAATCCGAATAATCTGCAATCTCAGGAGAGCCGGAACCAATGGCAGGAGAAAGAGAACTTGGAATAAAATTCATTGTATCAATAAATAAAGGATCTGCAATAATACGCGCCGGGTCTTTATCATCAGCCGGAATATTAGGACCCGCCCACGATACATTATCAGGATTATACCATAAATTCCAGCCATAACTAAATGTCTCCGGAGCGGTATTACCACCTATATTAAATGCAGGTTGCGCGGAAGAAAAGACAATTATATTATCATGAAAAGAATTATTACCGCATGGTAAAAATCCATTTCCTACTGTTTCTTGTAAAATTCTTACAGCCCAGCGAACCGGACGATGTATTGTATTATTGGCAACTTCACATTGCACTGCCCCCACGAATGCAATTGGAGCATTTGATCCGATAAATATATTCGATACCACGCGAATAAATGCTGCTTCATATTTTGTTTCTAAAGGACGAAAAAATTGTAAACCTGTCGAGCCACCGATATTAACGGCTCTTTCACCACCATTGATAAAACGATTACGTGTAATGAGAATATTTGCTGTTCCCCCTTTTGCTTGTATGCAATTAGAACCGCCATTTTCGAAATAATTATCGGAAAATATACCATAATGACAACCGACCATATCAATGAGCGAACCACCCGGTGAGCCATTAACAAAACGGCATCGAGTGATGGTAAAAGAGTCCACGCCGGACATTTTTAGTTCATCATTATTGCCTGTGGCATTCATGGAACGCCATTCACAATTGCTGATAACAATATGATGCGCAGGAGTATCATAAGAACCGCCATCATCAATATTCACACCATTACTCGTTTGTTGCTCAAATATCAGACCTTCAATTTTTAGATATGCCGGATCGGTAAGATGAAAGGCTTGTGAGCCACCGCGAAAAATTACCTGTTCGCCTTTTGCACCGCGAATGACAATATAATTTTGCACTGTGCCTTGTAACTTTTCAATATAATCCCCACCCGGATATACTCCTTCACGTATCAAGAGAGTATCGCCGGGCTTTGCCTGCGAGGCGGCTTGTTGCAAGCGCGTAAATGGCTTACCGACACCAATTTCCAATACTGTTGCTTCGACAGCAATACCACTCCATACGAAAATGATAAAAAGGAAAACATTTCTCATAATCTTATCCTTTGATTGTTAGAACATCTAAACCCGATTGTTCGATGCAATATATGAAACTTTCTTACTCAAAAATAGAGAATTACCGCTATTGAATTATATCATATTTGACAAAAAGTATGGATGACGTTGATTGCACATGAGCCTTGAGTTATACAATGCAATTAACTACCCTACGTTGTAGGCAACTGACTTGTAAGATTACATTCATGTCACACAGCGAAAAAAACAAACCTAAGTTCAAATTTTTCAAAATATTATGAATGATATAATCGTAAGAGAATATACAACGGCATTAGAAATACTGCTGAAGAAACCCGCAGTAACCTTGCCGCATACCATTATAGAGTCAATAGTCAATGCTCAGGATTTACAGCCGGATGTTCTGCATTGGAAAGAATCAGGAGTATTGTTACATCTGTGTTCACAGGTTGGTATAGCCGCTCACTTGCGATATGTGGCAGTGCATGATTTCTTCACAAAACACTCCGATTATATCATACCGGCGGTTACTTCGATTTATTGGCAAGGAACTTGGCAACAAATTGCGATTATGTCCAAAAAAGGTTCTGTTCTGCGTTGTGTGATTTTATCGAATCAAGATGAGATAGACATTGATGAAAAGGTGCTTGAGGACACAGAAAAAAAAGCATATCAGATTGCTCTTGATCATGAAATAGAAAAATCGCGTACCTTATTGGCTCACGCAGGTGTAGAGCCAAAGCAGATTGACAAATGTTTGCAAAAGTATGGTAGCGAAACTCTTTTGCTCGTCGCTGAATATCTAGAAGTTGTTGCTTTAGAAGTGCAAGGTAGAAAAGAACTTGCTTGTCATTTATTGGAGCACCCCGAATTAGCTTCCACACTTTCGGCAGCGCATCATGTCCGCACAATATTGCCCAATCATGGCTTACCGGTTATTGTAGCAGAAGGAGGCATTGGTTTTATTGCTGAAGTGTATCATAAAGAGCCGCTCCATCACAAAGATCATGAAGCAGACCATCATCATCTTACACCGGTTGAAAGAGCTGTTCGCTATATACGTTTCGAACAAAAAGATATATGGATTGTTATTGCTTACAGTATTATTATTGGCTTAGTTTCACTTGTTACGCCATTATCGGTCAATGCTATTGTTTCCACAATATCTGCGGGTATTTATACACTTCCTCTTTTGGTATTATCAGGGTTAATATTTTTTGGACTTCTTTTTTCCGGTTTTGTCAGTATTGTGCAAATGTATGTAGTCGAAGTAATTCAACAACGCCTTTTTGTCAATACGGCATTTGAAATTTCTTATAAATTACCAAAAGCTGATTATGAAGCAATGGAGCACGAAAATGTACCTGAGTTACTTAATCGTTTTTTTGACATACTGACCTTACAAAAGTCCGTGTCAAAAATACTTATTGATGGTCTTGGGGCATTAATTATCGGTGTTGCCGGTTTAGCATTATTGGCATTTGTCAGTCCCATATTACTTACAATAGGCATTATCTTACTTGTTTTTTCAGGTATTATGATTTATGTACTTGGGCGCGGTGCTTTAAAGACCAGCATCAATGAATCGAAAAAGAAGTATGATGTAGCAGGTTTTTTAGAGGACATTGGACGCTCAATGCTCAGCTTTAAATTAACCGGAACAACGGAATTTATTTTCCGCAGAATTGATTCTTTATTGCATCAATACTTAAAACACCGTCGTTCACATTTTCATATCTTAGTCCGCCAATTATCCGGCTTTGCCGTTTTGCGTTCAGTAATTAACACATCGGTGTTGGCTATAGGCGGTATATTAGTGATTGAAAGACAGATCACACTTGGTCAACTTGTTGCAACAGAAATAGTTATTGTTTCACTTATTGCAGCACTTGAGAAGCTGTTTCGCCAATTGGAAGTGGTCTATGATGCTTTAACATCTCTTGATAAAGTTGGACATGTCACGGATATTCCCCTTGAACGAGTTGGTGGAACATTGTTTCCTCAAGGAAATAGCGGCATCGCAGTAGAAACAAAATCTGTGTCTTACTCTTATGATTCATTGCCCGTATTACATAATTTAACATTGTTCGTACCCTCTGGGGCAAGAGCTTCTTTGGTTGGAAAATCAGGCGCAGGAAAATCAACGTTAGCACATTTGCTTATTGGTGTTATTGAAGCAAAAACAGGAACCGTTCTTTTAAATGATTATGATACTCGAGTGTTGGATTTATCATCCTTACGGCGCAATATTGGACTTGTATTGCCGAACGATGAAATAATTGAAGGCACAGTCTATGAAAACATTGTGATGGGCAGACCTTGGGTAAGTCCGCAAGATGTGATGAACGCTATTCGTTTAACGCATTTGGACGAAACATTTTTACGTTTGCCACAGGGCTTACAAACTCATCTCATCAGTTTTGGGAAAAATCTTTCCACGGGTGAAATACGCCGTTTGATGATTGCCCGTGCTATTGTTCATAGCCCTCGTTTGCTTGTTTTAGACGAACCATTTACCGGAATTGAAGAAAATCTAAAAATAGAATTAATGCAAAAAATATTTGATAAAAATAATCCTTGGACAATTATTGCAATTACTCATGACCCGGAAGTAGTCGCCGTAACGGATATGATGTATGTCTTACGTGATGGTGCTATCGTGGAACAAGGAATACCAACCGAGCTTGCGAATGATAAAACAAGTGAATGTTCACATTTATTTCCCGATTTATCTTCATTCTTGGATTATAATCTCCAAAAAGGACAGCAACAATGAAACTAATGTCGCTCTTTAAACCGCATATTCCACAATCAATTCCGAATCACGGACTAAGTTATTCACTTACGGCTGTGCGTACTTCACGCAGCATGCGAGTGTTTGCATTTCTTTTATTGTTTTTACTCGTATCTCTAATTATTGTTCTTGTTGGAATCCCTTGGGTTCAAACAGTAAATGGAGACGGTCAAGTGACCGCTCTTATCCCAAATCAACGTCCACAAACAGTGCAGGTGCAAATTAAAGGTCGCTTACAAAAATGGTATATCACCGAAGGGCAATTTGTGCAAGCAGGCGACACTATTGCCATATTAGAAGATATTGACAGTAAATTCTTAGATTTTAATCTTATTGAAAATCAATCAAAACAATTAGAAGCACTCAAGGAAAGAAAAAATCAAATTGAAATGCAGGTGCAAGTTTTTCGACAGCAAGTTGAAGCAGAAAGAAATGCAAGAGAAGCCGGCGTTATGGCTTCAAAACAAAAACTCCAACAATCTATACAAAAACGCATAGCCGCGGAAGCAACAGTAAAGCAAGCCGAATTAGATTATGATATTGCCAAAACTCGATTTGAGGACAGAAAACAATTATTCGAAAAAGGATTGCGTTCACAGCGCGATTATGAACGCGATCGCATGGATTTACAACGTAGCGAAGTATCGTTGACGAAAGCTCAAACCGATGCCGAAGGGGCACGACGCAATGAACAAGAAGAACGCTCTAATGTAATCAATAAAGAAAGCGAAGGTTCATCAAAAATATTCAAAGTGATGTCAGATGAAACTAAAGCTATGGAAACTATTGCTTCATTAGAAAATTCGATTGCAAAAGGCACTTCCGAGTTAAATACAGCTCTCGCACGACGCAACGCGGCTATTGTGCGTTCACCTGTTAATGGCAAAGTTGTTCGGCTATTAACTTTGGGCAGCGGAGAAACACTTAAACAAGGACAAGAAATTGCTATCATCGTTCCTGATGCAAATAGTTTAGCTGTGGAATTGATGATTTCCGGCAATGATGCTCCATTATTATCGGTGGGGCGTAAAGTAAGGCTCCAATTTGATGGATTTCCGGGCTTTCAGATTTCCGGCTGGCCATCAGTGTCCGTGGGTACTTTCGGTGGTATTATTTCTGTTATTGATGCTGTTGATGATGAAAAATCAAGCGGTAAATTTCGTGTCGTTGTCCGCCCCGATCCCAATGATGAACAATGGCCCGAATCGAAATTTTTAAGACCGGGTACTCGTTCATTAGGATGGATGCAGTTAAATACCGTAACCCTTGGCTTTGAATTATGGCGCCAATTTAATGGGTTTCCGCCAACGGTTGATAAACCCAAAGACGGAAAAAAATCAAAAAAAGATGATGAAAGCGAAGAATAAAAAAAATCCCGCACAAAGCGGGATTTTTTTTGAATAAATATGATGAATATTATTGCACTACCTTCATTTCCACTCGGCGGTTACGTGCGCGATTTTCATCGGATGTATTTGGTGCTACGGGGTTTTCTTCACCGAAGCCTTTGGTTGTAATGCGGCTTTTATCTATTCCATTATTTGCCAGATATTTACTCACAGCATTGGCACGGTCGGCAGATAATTTTACATTGTAGTTTTTATCGCCGACATTATCAGTATAACCTTCAATTCTAATTTTTACATCAGATTTTTCCTGTAAAAATTGTATCGCATTATCTAAATCGGGATATGATTCCTCTTTTAATTCTGCTTTATCAAAATCAAAAAATACTAATAATCGAGTTTCCCCTTGTGAATATGGCGACAGTGCAATATCTTTAGTCACCTCAGCGCCTTTGCTTACGGCAGGTACGGTCATACGCTCCGAATAAAACAAATAATCGGGCTTACGTGCCGTAATCGAATAATCACGATCGCCCGGAATAGTCACATAATACTCGCCAGTAATATCATCACTTCGCAAAGTTGCAACTTGTTTTCGAGTTTTCAAATCAGTAATCACAATATCTGCACCCAATGGTTTGCCGGTCACTTTATCGGAGACGATACCGCGCATGATTGTTACCGGTGATGGCATTTCCGGATTAGGCACAGCAAAATAGACATCCAACCCACCGGCACCGCCGCTGCGTGTACTTGCAAAATATGCATGATCAGTATTAATTTTTGCAATGTATGCAATATCATCAAACTCTGAATTAATAGGCGTACCTATATTTGTGGGCGAGGAAAATGAATCGCCGGACTTACGAGAAACATAAATATCAAATCCTCCGGCACCGCCGCTGCGATTGCTTGCAAAATAAAAGGTTTTCCCATCAGCAGCAATATATGGCGTTGTTTCATCCGAAGATGTATTAATTTCATTCATATTTTGCGGCTTTGTCCACCCTTCACGGGTTCTCTTCGTCAGATAAATATCAGTACCTCCTTTACCTCCTGTTCTATCACTTGAAAAATAAAGAACCGTACCATCTTGGGTTAAACTTGGCGCAGCATCCCATGCATTGGAATTAACAATCGGTCCCAAATTTTGAACATCACGCCATTCACCGCCTTCTTTTCTGGCACTGTATAAATCTGTGCGACCGGAACCCTCGACTTCATGTGAATATGCTGCAAAAATGACATATTGACCATCCGCAGTCAATGTTGCGGAACCGGAATGTTGGGCATTATTAATTGCACCATCAATTTCTTTCATCGAAGACCATTCTGCGCCATTGCCATCCACAAAATATATTTTTTGTTTACTCGAACGCTCAGATGTCACATATAATCTGCCACCCGATTTTGTCATTGCATTCGGATAATCATCCGAAGAAGTATTAAATGATGTACGGGTTAATTGAACCGCTGCATTATGCTTGACTTGTCCTTGTGCTTCAAAAGAAAAAAAGCTAAAAACACAAAGTAAAAATAGTATAAATGTTCTCATGTTTTTATTTCTCCTTAATGAAAATAATACAATAATCCGACACCAAATTGTAAAGTATTCAATGCGCGATTTTCGGCAACAAGAATTTGATTACCGTTTTGATCTTGAGTGGTTCCATTTTCAGCCATTTTTGTTAATATATATTGAAAACCCATACGTGGTAATAAAGCCCAAGAATGGGAAAGATTAACTTTATATGATGCAGCAATATCAAGCCCCAATCGGGTTTTTGTAAACCCTGTAAATTCGGCTGAATTCGTCACTGTTTTCACCAATTCTGTTCCTTGTACAAAATACATAAAATCAGGTGATATAATTGTCTGACTAAGTGAAATTTCGGGAGTTTGTCCTACTAATACTTGTAATATAGGACCAAAAGTAAATGATAATTCAGGAGTTGCATTAACTCGTACATTCAACCCCGTGGTGAAATACGAAACATTTGTCACTTTCCAATCCCAATTCTGTTTTGTACTGACTAACTGTTGTGTTGCTTGATATGTACCGATAATACTATCAATATCTCCCTCATTAGAAAAACTTCCTGATTGATAACCTAAACGAAGCTGTAAACCAATATTATCCGATATACCATAATCAAGTATTCCCGCGATATAGCCACCGAGACCATTTGCTGAGCCATTTACAGCGCGATATTGTTCAGCATTACCATTTAGTACATTAGGCAAATTCTGACTAAAGAAGTTTACCCCGAGACCGGCTTCAAGCCCAAGAGCAAAAACACCCGAATGCCCCGAAGAAGCGGAAGCTGATGCAATTCCGGATTGCGCACCAACGGAAGTTTGCGTTCGACCATTGGGTCGTAAGACATCCTCTTGTGCTGTGAGAAGGGGTGCAGCCATCATTGCGCAACACCATAGAATCAACACTTTCATAAATACTCCATTACATTGAATAAAAGAAAACACACATACGTACTCTTCATTACGAAGTGTTGACCAAAATACGACATTTTTTCGATGTCGCTCGACTTTTGTGCAACAAATTACGCTAAAACATGATTTCTTAATATCTTTGCACCTTGTTTTAATCACTTTTAGGTCAAAACCTCATGAGTTACATCTTTCGCTCTTTGTCTGTCGGCGTACTCATACTCTTATGCTCAGCAGCTTCGATTATAGCTGCCGATTCCCCTACCTATATGTCCATTGAAAAGTACTTTGATGATTTAACCATCAATAACAAAGCAATAAGTACAGTTGAAGGATATACCATAACACGGGAAGGACTTACTATAGTTCTCAGTTCCGGCACAATTTCGTTTGCAGAACCATGGAATGATCGTACCCATATTGCTTATTTTACAGGTGTAGCAAGTTTGCGTTATATGCCCACGACTAAAGTTGAAACCGACAGATTGGCACAATACAATGAGGGACAAAAAAGTTTTTACAATGAATTTACCGATATGGTACTCTTTTTTAATGACTCTTTGTATGAAAACATTGTGAAGAAATTTCCTCCCCAAAAACTAACCTCAACAGAAAAAATAAAATTCCCTCATAAATTTAAAGATTTATTCAGTACGTACTTCGAACATCGAGAAATCATTTGGTCTCATTCTTTGCTTGATGCTCGAAGAAACAGTTCATTCCATTGTATGGCTTATGGTGAAAGACTAAAAACAGTATTATATGAGTTTTGCCCTACGGAGCCCGAACCGATTTCATTCTATATCTCTAAAACCACTGCCGATAATTTTGAATATAATTTTGTTAATCTTTGTCCTTCCATAAACCCTGCACACAATCCTGAAGAAGAATTAACAGTTACACATAACACCCTTGATATAAAAATAGATAATGGCTTAAAAATGGCTGTGACCTCACAATTACGCATTACAGTAAATTCAGATGAAATGAAATGGTCAAGCTTTAATTTATATGAAGATTTGACGATAGAAAGTATCAAAGATGAGAAAGGGAATTCTCTCGAATTTTTTCAACCTGATGAATCAAATAAAATTTGGATACATATTGGAGCATCTAAAAAAGGTCAGAACAAAACACTTACCGTCAAATATGGTGGTAAAATTATTAAAAGAATCTATGATTATACAATTATAGAAACCTCCATCCAATGGTATCCTACTTATGGATATAAGCAAAAATCACTTTTTGACATTACATTCGCTGTACCGGACAATTATAAACTGATCAGCATAGGCAATAAAGTATCAGAAGAAAAGAAAGATGGCGAGATAATTAGTCGTTGGACAGTGGAATACCCCATACGTAATGCTTCATTTAATATAGGACCATTCAGCACGGCAGTGTCCGACCGTAAAGATGTTCCCCCAATTACTTTACATTATATCAATAGCAATAACAAAAAAAATGTTCTCACGGACATTGCTCAAGCGTATGAGTTTTACACAAAACTATTCGGTCCACTTCCTTTACAATCATTGAATGCAACCGAAATACCTTACACTCACGGCGAAGCATTCCCGGGTATGCTGCATCTTTCTTGGCTTACATTTGAAGATTCAGATAACTCAGGAGCATGGCAATCATTTAATGCCCATGAAACGGGACATCAGTGGTGGGGCATCGGTTTAGATTATAAAACATATCGAGACCGATGGCTCAGTGAAGGATTTACGGAATACTCTTCACTTATGTATTTACAAATGATGCTGGGCGACAATAAAAAATTCTTTGATATTTTAAAAAACACTCGTGAGAAAATAATAAACGCAAAAAAACAAAGAAAAAGCGATGGTGTGGATTTATGCCCTATTTCTTTGGGTCATCGTGTGGCAAGCACATCCCTTACTCGAGAAGACTATCATACAGTAATTTATGAAAAAGGTGCATGGACATTACACATGTTACGCAATATATTGCTCAATCTTAATACCATGAACGAAGATGCTTTTAAAACAATAATGAAAGATTTTTTTACGACGTATCAAGGTAAATCTGCATCTATTGCCGATTTTCAAAAAATTGTTGAAAAACATGTTAAACAAGATGTTTCATGGTTTTTTGAACAATGGGTACATGGTTCGGATATTCCTGTCTATCATTTCGCTTTCAAAACTGAAAAAACTCCTGATGATAAATTTAAGGTACATGTACGTGTAGAACAAAAAGAAGTCCCCCCTGATTTTAAGATGAGTATTCCAATAAAAATTGTCTTCGAGAATGGGAGTAGCGCACGTATTCGGGTTTTTATAACCGGCGCAAAATCGGAGTTTGATTTACCACCTTTGGCATCCGCACCAAAAGAAATTATCTTTAATGATTTAGAGTCTGTATTAGCAACAGTAAAAATTGAAGATTGGGAATAATCTCCACAAACTTAAGTTATGATAAAAAGCCGACAAGACGATTGTTTTGCCGGCTTTTATTTTCTCCATTATTGCACTGCTTTACGTAAAGCACGAACAAATTTTGTAAAATGTACTGTACGACTATTCATACGATTTGTCGGACCATTAAACAAATTCGACATAAGTTTCTGGCGCAATTTTGTTGTAATTTCTAATTGACAACCTTTTTCTGATGTTGTACGGTTCGTAAAATTCGCTTTTGCTTGCCCCGAAATACTTGATGTTGTATCAATGATGGCGGTAAAACCTTCTGCTTCTAATTCGGATTTAACTTTCGTGCGGAGTGCTGCATCACGTCCACCAACATACACGATCTCATTGTTATTATCGGCTTTACCATGAAGCACAAGTGCTTTGGATGCTGCTTGGATTAATTCATTGCCTTTTGGTTCATCGAAATTGACGGATGTAATATGTAAAGTCGCATTACCGCTGTTCGGCGCTTTAAGTCCGGTGAAACTATAGAAATCATAATCATTGCCGGCGATAGAATCGCATATTTCCGTCGTTCCTGCCTCAATTCCTCCACCATGGGGCGTGCAGATTATCGTGGTTGAACTTGTAGTCCTCCACTGTTTGCTGTATGCCGACACGGCTTCAGTAGCAGCTAAGGCAGCAAAATTTGCATAAGTATCCGCCGCAAGAATAGTAGATTTGCCGTGATTAGCATGATCTGCACAATTGATTTCCATGGTTTCTTCGTACTGTTCTGTTGTGTCAACAGGTTGATTTGTTTGAACTTCACGACATCCGACAGCGAAACCGATGATGCCGAAAGCAAACATACCCATAATGAACGATGAAGAAATGAGATGTGAGAATGACTGTTGGTTTTTCATATTGAAAACTCCTAAAAATTATGAAAGAAAGTAATGTTTGATTTTCAGTTGCAAACTTACGGATGCTTACTAACCGTTTACTAAACGCCAAAAGCATAAGAACAATACACCGTTTGTCGGGCAAATCATACCGTTCATCCGCAAAAATCAACATCCCAACGGTATTTACTTTTTTACGCAAGCACTGATTCCGATTTTTGCCGTCGAAAACATATTTATTCACAATTTTATGGTAATACAATGATACGATTTGCTGTACTTTGTACGCTTTTTCTTTATACAACATTTGTCGGTCAAGCTCAAACCGGCGATGCCATCACAAATAAACCGAAATCAACACAAACGGTACGAGGTACAATTCGTGATGCTGAATCGAATGCAGCACTCAGCGGAATTACTGTCCAAATGATTGTGGACAGTACAAAAAAAATTGGGGCGGTATCGGATAAAAACGGCAATTTCAGATTAAAAAATGTGCCACTTGGTCGCCAAACAATTATTGTCAAGGCAATCGGTTATCAAGAACAAACATTACGGGAAATATTAGTCACGGCAGGGAAAGAAACTATTTTGGACATAGCATTAGTTGAAAAAATAACTGCCACAGAAGAAGTGGTGGTAACATTTGACCGAGGAGCACAAAAAATAAACACCATCAATGAATATGCTGCGGTAAGTGCCCGAGCATTTAATATTGAAGATACAAAAAAATATGCCGGCGCACTGGGCGATCCGTCGCGCATGGTACAAAATTTTGCGGGCGTTGTTGGTGCGAATGATTCTCGCAATGATATCGTTGTCAGAGGTAATTCGCCTGCCGGTATGTTATGGCAATTAGAAGGATTAAATATACCCAATCCAAATCACTTCGGTTCACTCAACAGCACGGGAGGTCCTGTCAGTATTTTGAACAATAATAATCTGGGAAAATCGGATTTTTTCTCGGGAGCATTTAATTCTCAATATGGTAATGCTTTTGCGGGTGTGTTTGATTTACGTATGCGCAATGGCAATACCGAAAAACATGAATTTATTGGTCAAGTCGGATTTAATGGGTTTGAACTTGGTGCCGAAGGACCTTTATCGCAAGAATCCGGTGCATCATATATTGTGAATTATCGCTATTCTACTTTGGGAGTATTCAAAGAATTGGGTATTGACTTTGGGACAGGTGGAGCAATTCCTAATTATCAAGATATTAATCTAAAATTTCATTTTCCTCTGAATGAATCTTCTGCTATTAATGTTTTTTCTATCGCCGGACGCAGTGATATTGCTTTTCTTGGCAATGATATTGACACAACACAAAAAAATCTTTATGGTGATGAAAATCAAAATGTGCGTGTAGATTATCAAACAGGCATAGCGGGTATATCCTATGAAACCAATATTTCACCGCAAACGTTTATGAAATTTACTCTCGGGGCATCCGGCACAAATGAAAATTTCCGTGGTGATTCGATTGATGTCAAAACACGTAAAGAATATATTGATGGACAAGCCGAATTTACAACGACAAAATTATCAGCCATAGGACAACTTCGCCATAAATTTGATAATCGTAATTCTCTATCGGCAGGATTTACTGTGGACAGATTGCTCTTTAATTTATCCAACAAAGATTATCCGAACGGCATAGAAACACAAAGAGTAAATATTAATGACGGTTCTACATTGAGTCAAGGATATATACAATGGAAACATCGCCTTACGGATGATTTTACAACTATTGTCGGAGCACATACACAGCATTATACCTTGGGAGATGCCTTTATTGTTGAACCAAGAGCAAGTGTTCAATATTCTTTTGGCAATGGACAAACATTATCATTAGGATACGGACTTCATAGCCAGACACAAAACATTTATGACTATTTTTACGAAACCCCAAGCCCGAATGGAATATTGCGAACAAACAGTAATATGGGATTCACAAAAAGTCATCATTTTGTTTTGGGTTATGATTGGAATTTTGCAGAAAATTGGAGACTTAAAGCAGAAATGTATTATCAATCATTATTTGATATTCCAATCAGCAGGGAAAACCCGACATTCTCACTCATTAATGCCGGAAACTCATTTGCCCCAAATGATCAACCCAATTTAATAAATGAAGGAACTGCAAAAAATATAGGTGCAGAACTTACCGTTGAAAGATTTTTTAATGATGGCTTTTATGTGTTGGCAACCGGTTCTTTGTTTGACTCGAAATATAAAGGATTTGATGGCATTGAAAGGAACACAGCTTTTAATATGGGATATGTTGCCAATATGCTCGCAGGTAAAGAGTTTGCAATCGGCGACGATGTGCTATCCATAAGCTTACGGCTTTCTACAACCGGCGGACGCTACTTGACACCCTTAGACTTTGAGAAATCCAGACTTACAGGTTCTGCCGTTTATGATAATTCACGAGCATTTTCAGAAAGACAATCCGCATACTTCAGAACAGATTTGAAAATTGCCTATCGTCAAAACTTTGGTAGCAGTACTATGGAATTTGCCATTGAGTTCCAAAATATCACTAATAATGAAAATATTTTCCAACAATCATATAATCGAAGAACCAATAGTATCGTAACAGAGTATCAGCAAGGCTTCTTCCCTGTGCCAATGTTTCGCTATACTTTCTAAGTCATCAATCGTACTCCGTAGTGCACAAGTAAATGCTACGGAGTATCGTCATACTACTTATCTGCTATTCGGGCAAAACCATGTATATTTGAAATGTTCATAATCACATACATAAGCAAACAATGAAGAGTATGCAACATACAGTTTTAATTTTTCCTCGTACACTAAAACAATGGTTCTATGCTTTTGGGATGATTGTTTTGTTCAGTATTATTGCCTTTGGTCTTATACTGGGTATCAAACTCTATTTTAATATCCAAAGTACATTCACGCTGTATGATCAATTATTTACATGCTTTGTCTATACAACATGCATCATATTGCTACAAACAGCAAGCGGTGAATATATTCAAAGAAAAATCCCTTTGAATTCTAAGACATCAGCTTTCAGTCATGTATTGATTCAGTCATTTTCTGTCGTGGTTGCTTTTTATTTTGCTCAAAGAATTGAATTTCTTGTCTATGATGAGTGTGTAATGAATCAACAGGCAACGACTATAGCATTAAGCATTTCATTTTTTTTATCATTTATCGCGAATACTGCATATTATATTCGTTACTTTTATAAGCAGGCGCAAATTGCACAGCAGATGGCTACTGTTTCGGAACTTTCCGCACTTCGTGCACAAATTAATCCACATTTTCTTTTTAATACTCTTAACTCGATTGCTGCACTTATTAGAATTAATCCTGATGATGCTGAACAAGTCACAGAATCATTAGCTGATTTATTTCGCTATAGTCTTCGTGCTTCAAAAACCCCATTAGTAACTTTAGACGATGAAATACATTCCGTCGAATTATATTTATCTATAGAAAAAGCACGCTTCGGTTCTCGCTTAATTACTCAAGTACATATCCCTGATTATGTGCGTCAAGCAAAAGTACCAAGTTTATTGCTGCAACCATTAGTGGAAAACTGTATTAAGCATGGCGCAAATATAGTTGAAGGTATATTTTCTATTACTGTACAATGTTCAGAACATAATAATATTCTCACCATAAGAATTGAAGATTCGGGACCCGGATTTAATCCTTCACTGTTTGAATCATACTTTTCAAAAGGTACAGGACTCATGAATGTACGCGACAGATTACGATTATTATTTACTCATCAAAGTAATATACATATAGAACAACATGCAGTAGTCATTATTATTCCTTTTCTTAAAGAATTGCCGCATACAACATTTCACCATACCCACAATTCTTTATTTTCTCATTAAAGGTTTAACAGTGAAAAAATTAACATGTATAATCATAGATGATGAGCATTTGGCTCGTGCTCGATTTCGTACATTATTGCAGCGATGTGCCTCTGAATTTGAAGATTTTTCTCTTGAGATTATTGGAGAAGCCGAAAATGGGACACAGGCAATTCCTTTAATTTATGCAGAGAAACCTGATATTATCTTTATAGACATTCAAATGCCCGGGCTTAATGGTTTTGAGATTGTTGAATTAATCTCAACACCAAGACCGCAGATAATATTTGTCACCGCCTATGATGAATATGCTCTGCGTGCTTTTGATGTTCATGCTCTGGATTATCTTACAAAACCTGTAAGCAAAGAGCGTCTCTATAGAACACTTCATCGGATTATTAATTATGGAGCGGCACAACAATCAGAAAAAATTGAAGCATTAATTCAAGAACATTCTACAAGTATTTTATCGAGAATTACCGTACATTCCAATGGCAATTTACGCGTTGTTGCAGCGAATGAAATTCGCAGAATTGAGGCAGAAGACAAAAATGTATTTGTGTATATTCATGAAGGGAAATTTAAGACAGATTATACGGTTGATGTTTTAGAACAAAGATTATCACCGCATGATTTTATACGTGTTCACCGATCTCATCTTGTAAAAATAGATGCTATTCGTGAATTAATACCCTGGTTTTCCGGCAGTTATTGCGTCAAACTCGACGACAGCACACAATTGCCTGTTGCACGTCGAAGAGTGGCAGAAATAAAGAAAATATTTGGTTCATAAACACTATAAATTTTCCACAGTATCGGACTCACCGACATATTCTTTTGAATCAGGTTTTGTTTCGCTATGTAATAATCCTGCTTGTTTAAAATATAATAATGCTGTTGGTCGCCATTCAATACGCATCCGTTCCATCACTTGCTCAACACTAAATCCGGATTCTGCCATGAGAATTCCGGCAGTATGGCGCAATGAAAATGGAGTCAGCCGTAAATCCCTCCCCTGTTTAACATTACTTGCCTCAAGCCGTAAGGAAATTGCTTCTCTGATACCTCTTACACTCATGTTTTTATGTTTTGTGCGATTACTATTACTTGCAAAAAGGGGTTGATGCGGTTGAAGTTCTCCTCTGCTCTCCACATAATTATGTATGGCTTCGGCAGTTTGCGGGGGCACATCAACAATTTCACTTTTTACTGACTTACCTTTGCCTTGCACACGTAATTTCCATTTATGTTTATCTTTTGTAAAATCTTCAATTGAAGCTGTGCTTAATTCAACTTCAGAACATGCGCATCCTAACATAGTAAGAATAAGTGCTTTATCGCGTAGCCCCGTTTGATTGGATACATCTATTGAATCTAAAAGTATTTTAATTTCATCAAGCGTTAGAAAATGTCGCGAATGACGCTGGGGGCGGGCTGAACCTTGTACCTTTTTTGCCGGATTTCTTTCTATAATTCCCTTTTCTGTTAAATATTGACAAAATCTGCGTAATGAAGTCAAATAAGTACTTATTGAAACCGGCTTAAGATTTTTTTTCATTAAATGAAGTTTATATCGCTCTACATCCTTAACTCTGAACTGAAACTTCCTGTCTGTACTAAAAAAATACATAAACTCTCGTAAAGCACGCTGATATGTTCCGCGCGTTTCAGCTTTTTTATGGTCTATGGATATGATAAAATCAGCAATATGATCTGATAATTGTGATAATTTCATCATCACGGGAGGAAACACATCTTCTGGTAACATAGCAATGAAATTAAAGTGAAACAGCTTTGTTAATTCGATTTAATATTGCCGGATGGACACTTTCGGGTTGTGTAACAATGACAATTATTCCTTCATATCCTCGCATCTCAGCATCTCTAAAATTTGCATATAATGAACTATGTTCTAATTTTTTAATGTAATATTTTTCTTCCGGTATTGCTTCATCATTATCCGTAATAATGCAGACATTATGATGAAAATGTTGCAGCCACTTCTCTGCTTCATTAAAAGATGACGATAATACTATGGGAATATTAGGCGCATAATGGCGGTACTTCATTCCGGGTGACAGAGGAATTTCATTCTTATTGAGGTGTGTACTTTGTACCGTTTGATGTAGTACATCTTCAATTTCCTCCTTCGTAATAATACCGGGTCTGAATATAGTAGGTATGGTATCAATCCATCCTAAAACTGTTGATTCTATTCCAACCTTACATACTCCGCCATCAATAATTGCATCAATTTTTCCGGACAAATCATCATATACGTGCTGGGCAGCTGTTGGACTTGGTCTTCCAGAAGTGTTTGCCGAGGGCGCAACAAGCGGAATTCCTGTCTTCTGAATTATTTGTAATGCAATTGCATGATTCGGCATACGTAGTGCAATTGATGCTTGTCCCGCTGTAACTAATTGTGGTACATTGTTACTCTTGGGCAATAATAATGTTAAAGGACCCGGAAAATATTTTTCCATTAATATTTGTGCATCGTGTGGTATATCTTGTGCCAACATCGGGACTTGGTCTAAGGAACAGATATGGACAATTAAGGGATTATCGGCGGGTCTTCCTTTTGCAAGAAATACTTTTTTTACTGCTGACTCATTAGAAAAACAAGCCCCTAAACCATAGACAGTCTCAGTAGGAAATGCAACGACACCTCCATTTTTCAATATAATTGCACATTCTTCAATATTTTCGGGCATCGCGCTCAATATTGGTGTAGTAGTCAGCATATTAGTATATCGTCATTTCATAATGGGGAAAATAATTGGACGTGACGGGCTTGCATCAGACTCCAATGGTGCTATATTGTGCATAAGTATATAATCGCCGTCAGGAATATTATCAGGGACATAAATTAATTCAGTAATTGTGGCAAAGTTTCGCGGAGCATGCGGAAAATTCCAAAATGCTTTATGCGCAGAAAGAGCTCCTCCGTCCTCTTCTCGATCTACGGATGGAAGATCAACGAGTAAATGCTCAATATTTTTTTCGACACAAATTTCCAGAGCATCAGCAGTAAAATACGGAGGATTTTTTCCACTGTATGACCTGTTCTTTTTCTCATCCGAATTTGGCAACGTTCGAATTATTAACGATTTACAATCTGTGTATTGTATTTTTGAGACTAAAGTTTCTTTTGTAATGACATAGTCATTATGAGATATTAAAGTGGGTGTAATTGAAATTAATGTTGCCGAACTAATGATGGTTTTCAAACATTGATGTATGGTAAATCCGCCAACAATATGACCTATACATTCAGTATGTGTTCCATTACCGTGAGGTGATATTGTGAGAGTATAACAATTGCAATTTCCACCCTCTTGAGTTGAACCTACAAAATTTCCAGCTCGAAAGGGAGTAAACACTGGTTCCGGTAAATAAAAACAATCGGGATTGTCATGTCCATTACTTAAACCTAATGAAATATGATGATATACATCTGTGTCGAATCGTACATTTTTATTGTTAATCTGAATTTGGCATATCATATTTCACCTTTTTTTGTTTCAATCACTGAGAATGTTTTTTTAATACCAATGAACTTTTGAATATTGTAATACAAAGAATCGGGCACAGGAAATATTTTCACTTTTCTTTTTTCTGCTACTTTTACTGTAATCCATTCAGAACAATTGCCGCGTTTACCAATAATTATATCAGAATCATGGTCTGTGAGATACTCAATCAGAGCATTATCATTGCGTGGATTAAGATGGGGTTTTCTGTCTTCAAGCAGAATAAATTTTTGAGTTGAATTTATAGGCAAGACAGTCATAACCATATCAGTACGAGGAATAATTTCCCACATTTGTTTGTATTGATGATTGTCAATAAGTGCCACGATACAAAAACAAATAGCAGAACAACTTGCTATACGAAAGAGAAACATTCGTATATTCTGGGAGAATATCACATACAAAGTTACAGTTGTTACTACTAAAGACACTGTCAATGTATTATTTCCCTGAATTGCCGAGAAACTCCATGCTGCCGCCGATTGTGTAAAAACATCGGAAATTTGAATGAGATGTGATGCTAAAATTGCATAAAAATCTGCAAATATCATGCTGATATATGAAGTCATGACAGCAATAAAGCCAAAAATCATAGCTGCGCTTGTTAAAGGTACGGCTATGATGTTCACAAATACACCAATGAGTGAAAAGACATCAAAATACCACGCAACAAAAGGAGCAACCAGTGATGTTGCAGATATTGATACAGCAATTGATTCAGCCAGAAACTTCACTACAAAGTTCTGGTAATTTTGTGGTAGAACAGAAAGTATTTTATTTACTATTGGTTTATAAAAAATTGCGATACCAAGAACAGCAAAAAATGATAACTGAAATCCGACTGAAAAGATAAATGACGGGTCAAACAATATAATTACCAATGCCGTAATGCAAACGATATTTAACAATTGTGGTTTTCTTTGAAAAGTATATGCCGTCATTATCAGTATTGACATCAGAGCAGCACGTATAGCCGAAGGTTGCACTCCTGTTACGAGCGTAAACAGAGTGACCAATAATATAAACAATATCAGTTTGATTTTTTTATTGCGGATAAAACTCAATGGTATCAATATCATAATGGCAATGATTCCAATATGCAATCCACTGACAGCCAGAACATGAGATGCCCCTGCAAGAGAATAATTTGTCTTTGTTTCTAGAGTTAAACGACTTTTATCACCGATGAGTAATGCAGCCATCAATCCGCCTGTTTCTGAAGGGAAAATTGCATATATTCGTTCAATAATATGTTCTGAAATCTTATATAATTCTGTTTTCCAGTTATAGCTTTGCTCTACGATATAGGCATTATTTTCATAACTATTCATAATAATCTGAACATCAAGCCCTTTACAATATGTTTCTTCATCGAAATCTGTAGGAAGGGTCGGTTTTTGCGGGAATTTTGCCAGACCATGTATCCGGATGATAGAACCCGGTCTTATACCTTGTAATCGGTTATCACTCTGCTTTAACGAGGCAATAATTCGTACTTTGGACAGTGGCGGTAATGGTTCAGCATCAAACTTGCCGACAGAAAGTATTCTCAGTGAATTTGAGTCCTTTTTAATAATTGATTCAACTTCACCGATAAAGCCGGCTTTAATAGGTAATATTTTTTTTTCAGGTATAATTATGTGGTGTGATCTGGCATTTGTTCCAATATAGATGCCAAGTGTTGCAGACAGAATAAGAAATGCGTGAACATGTCCAATAAATCGTGATACAAGAATTGCGCAAAGGAAACCGCAGAGCACGGTAACAAACAAACTCATTTCATCAAGATTAAGGAAATAAGCCAATGGTACAAATACGGACACACAAAGCAATAATCGCACACCGGGTAAATGGAATGCCTTTAATGTGTGATTGGTATTTTCTTCATCGCTTATCACAGGTGTAGTTTATTTTATGCTATGTAATGACTTAAAAAATGCCTCAGCTTCTTTTGAATTGATCTTGCTTTTGTCGCTCGAAGTATAAGCAATTTGATAGACATTCGGTGAATCCATTAAAAGTTCAAAACGCCAGAATGTAGTTGTACTATCTTGCGCCAATGCTGAAAAATAAGTGGTACGCATAAGTTTTCCATTTTTTTTGACTTTGAATTGTCTATATACTTTCCCACTCATATTACGGACTATTTCCTGCATACCTGCCATGCATGCTGCTTTTTTATGTTGGGCTACAGCAGCAATGAAGCGAGCTTTGCCATAATTTGACTCGAAAAAAGTGGTATCTTTTTGTGGTGCAGAAAAAGATGATGGGAAGATAACAGAATATTTTCCAATTTCAATTCTTTTTTCTTGTGGCTTTTGATTAAAGGCCAAGATAGTAAATGTAGCTAAGGTTAAAATGGCTAATAGTGCTTTTTTTTTCATTCTATTAAGTATGATGTAATTGTGTTTTATTGAAAAAAAATGCACACCGAACAAAAATTCGATGTGCATAATATGTAGTATCTATTTTATCACATTGACTGTTCTGATGGCGGAGTGTATTGTGCATCGCTAAATCCCAAGACGGGTATCATAATAGGGCTAAGAAGAAAAAGTAATACACCATAAATAGCGTCTTTGCCAAAACATTTTGCCAATTCAATATACACTAAAATTCCAAAGACAAAATTGACACAGGGTAATAAAAGCATAATGACCCACCACAGTGGTTTTCCTATTATTTCCATCAACACAATGCAATTATAAATCGGGATTATTGCAGCCCATCCCGGCTTGCCTGCTTTTGTAAAGATTTTCCACATTCCGACAACATCTATGACAATAAAAACTAATACAATTAGTAGCACAGATACTATTGTAATAAATTCTGCGGGTCCGAGACCACTAATTCCATTGTCATACTCATTCATAAATACCTCAACAAATAATGATAAAATGATGCATATATGTCTTACATGCTTTATTTTTTTGTTAATTTGCCCATAGGAAAAGTTATTTGGCAGATATTGGGTTCACCTTTACCTAAGGATTCTACAAGTAAAGTACCATCGCAGCGACGCACCATAGAGCGCGCCAAACCGAGATGGAAAATTATCTCATTTTGATCTTTTGGTATAATATCAACAAGATTATTGATATTCTTTTTATATAAATCAATCATTTCCGCCACAGTATCATTGGGAGTTACCATTAATTCTACTTCAACGACTTTTTCATAGGTATTTGGTCTTGTATTAACAGTGATGGTACCTTCATTCATGGAACCTGTCAATGCAATAATTAACTCATTAATCGCATTTGTTACTAATTGTTGTTTTCCGTAGATTGTAGCCGGTGCAGAATCCTCTCCTTGAACAACGGATAATTTTTTATCCTTGATAGTTCGAGCATTTTCTTTAAGACTAAGCAGCAGTTTGTCGGCTTGAAAATGCTGTTTTTGAGCAGCCACATCGCTACCGACTGATTCAGTAACATCATCAATATCAGTGACCATGACATAAAGCTGCTCAGAGCTGTTTTCAGCATTTGCTATATAAGATTGCATTTCGTCCTCAGTGTCATATACTTTGTCGGTAACAAGTTGCAAGAATCCCAAAGTACCGGTCAGATTATTGCGTAATCCATGGCTTAATTCACGCATAAACTGTGATTTAAATTCACTCACTTCTAGAGCGGATTGTTCAGCAAGTTGTACTTGACGATTTTTCATTTTAATTTGATCTTCAGCCATTTTTTGTAATGTAATATCACGTCCTATAGCATAGATTAAACCATCGGTTCGAGAAACAGTCAAATTCCAACTCATCCACAAAATGTCGCCCTTTTTATTTTTCATTTGTCCTTCGAAACTTGTTCCCACTTCGTCTTTAGCAGAGGTGACAATACCATTATATTGTTGGATATAGGCATCCGTCGTGAGGAGATTTCCGAAATCCGAAGCAAGTAACTCTTCTTGAGAATAACCAAGAATTGCTTGCACAGCGGGGCTTAGTGATTTCCATTTGCCATCCAGACCAATAACAGCAATTATATCTTGCGAGGCATCCACAATTCGTCTTTGAGAGCGTGTCATACGTTCAGCAAGATCTTCAGCTCTTGCTCGACTTGTCAATACCGATAACAAGAAAGCGGCAGCGACAAAACTTGTGATTATGCCTCCGATTAGTGCCATTAGCGGTGTATATGCTTGAAATGTTCCGCCAAAATTAGGTACGGTTGCAAAGTTGATTGTCAATTCTTTATCAGCAATTTTTACTTTTCTTTGGTCAATTAATAAAGGTGAGTATGTACCGGATAGTGTAAAATTATTTGAGGCAAACACATGTTTATTCGAATTTTCTTGTGTAATTGAATAGACAATATTTGAATCGCCGGGAGTGGAAGTACCGATACATCGTTCGAAAAATACTTTTGCATTTAACTCAAGCATAACAATACCATCAATAAGACTTCCTTGAAGTTGCGCAGCTAATTGATCGGTGATTTCTTTATGGACAGCAAACATCATCAAGAAACCTGCTGTATCAGGTCTTACATCATAGAAGGCGGAAGCGACAATTGCGCCATTGTTTTTTTTTGCTTCGGTTATAGCGGACATAGCCGTCACATTAGTGGCAATATCAAATCCGCTTCTGTGCATATTTTTTTCAAGTGGCACTATATATTCGATAGGATAATAAATGTCTCTATTGCCTTCAGGTTTTATTGCATAATCATAATAACGTTCTGATTTTGCATAATAAATAAAGTCCTCCTTGCTTTGTTGTGTTACGAAAGGTACATAACACACGCTAAGTAAAGCATTATTGGAGCGGGTTGGGATTGAGCCGTAAAGCTCAAACATATCTCGCACCACTTGTACTGAATTTGCGTAAAGTCCATTTATAGAAGATAGAATTTGCTCATTCTCCTTCACACCCGACTCTAATCTGTTCACAACGGAGGTTGTAGCCTTATCAAATGCCACACGATTATCGTTTTGAATCTGATTGCCGAGGAAACGCCAGATGAAGATACTGATAGCAATGCCGGCTATCAACACAATTAAGGCAGGAAAGGTCTTTGAGAATTGAAAAATGGAATGTTTTTTCTCTTGTACAGATGCTGAAATAGCAGAATCGTATGTCATATTCATAATGAGGAACTCCGAAATCTGTGAATGTGGGTATAGAATTACTGCGCTGCGTTTGCAATCTCGATAATTTGCTCAACAAAAGATGACGTTGTTATCGGTTTAGAAAGATAGCCATTAAAACCTGCTGTTAAATATCTTTCTTTGTCACCATCTTGAGCAAACCCTGTTACAGCAATCACCGGCATTTTTTTACCATGTGCAAAAGCGCGAATTTTAGGAATCATCTCAAGTCCGCTTGTATCCGGCAATTTATCATCACACACAACAAGTTTAGGGCTATTGTGCGAAAGCCACTCTAAGGCGGCAATCCCTTCTTCAAACTCTTTTACATCAAAACCGGCTTTTTTGATAAGGATGACATATAGCTTACGAATGGACAAATTATCTTCAATAACACACATAGTATTTGGCAAATATTCCATAAAGAACTCCAAAAGTCAATAACAATAGAAGAATTGAAAAGTATGATATAAACAAATCACTTCAAAAATACATCAAACTTTAGAAAGTGATTCAGTTTTGGCAGGAAATTTTGAGAATTTTACGGTACAACAATAATTTCAAGACGTCTGTTTTTTTGTCTTCCTAAAGGCGTTCTGTTATCAGCTATTGAGCGACGAGCTGCAAGACCTGATGGGAACAATCTTCTTTTTGTTATACCTTTTTTTAAGAGATATTGTACTGCAAAATCTGCTCTCTCATTAGAAAAACGCTGTTGTTCAGCCGCTGTACCACTATTATCAGAGTGTCCCGAAATACGTACTGTGGCACCCGGATTTGCTTTTAAGTATTCGGCAACAGCATCTAAGTACTGTTGTGCAGCTTGGTTAGGTATCACAGAAGAAAACGTAGAATATGTAAACACACGTTCTTTATTTGCAACTATTTGCGGTAATTTTGGTTGCGTAGGAGAAATCTGCGCTGATGCTTCTTTTGCAACATCGGAACTTTTTTCCACGGCACCAATATCTGCGATGTCATTTTGTTCCGGATTTTCAATATCAGCAGCCGCAACAACTGGGGCTTCCACCTCTTCAATAACGCCCGGGGCTTCTGCCGGACTATATTCTAAGCCTGCAACTTCAAGACGTGTAACAGGGCGCACTGCCGGTGAAGATATACCTCGGTCCCATTGTACTGTTGCCACAAACACTGGCGGCGGTACATAAAGCGGATCATAGGCATGAATAGTATCGTACGTTTTATCAAATGAGAATTTTGCAGAAAATCCAGCTCTGATAAACATTGTATTCCATGAGAAATCATTGCTTGCAGAAACGGGAGTACCAAAATTCACTGTCACATACGGTGATAATTTGAATCGTGCAAGTCCTCCGACATTCGCTGAATAGATATCAACACCTACTCCGGTGTGGGCACCAAAACGAAAACTATTGGGTTTATAGGTGGGGTCTTTTTGAAAATGAGAAATCTCGGCAACATCTTTTCTGTTTCCTGCTGTTTCCGATGAAGCTGACAATAAGAAATCTAAGTCAACGCCACCCAAAAAATGGATACCGGTTCCGGGCAATGTGTAACGTACTTCCGGCGTAACGGAGATATAATCATTGACCAGACGCGCAGTATATGATTCATATCTATAACCGGCAAGAATGGTGTCATTTCCACTTGTAATCGTGCCGGCATTTGCATTGCCTATAGCATTAACGACTCTACGATCTAAGAAGTTAATCCGTAAAGCAGCTCCGAATGATCTTTCGGGTCTTTGCCATTCAGCCACAATCCCCAAATAATATCCTTCACCGTTACCACTTGTTACATTTACACGATTGGAAGATGAGACTGTTCCAAGAGGGTTGATATTAAGTGAACCAAAGGCAAGATTACCCAATCCGCCACCTTGTAAACCAAACCACATATCACCGGGTTTTCGCAGGCGAACCAAAGTGTCTCGAGTGGAGAGTACGGTGACTTCTTGAAAATCATCCACTTTTGAAAAATATTTCCTTTGAGCAAAGAGAGAATTTGGGAGCAAGCACACGACCGCACATAATGCCGCAAGCATCATGAAAAAACGTGTACTATTTTGATTAAATACTTGAATCATAGTATCTTTAACCCAATTCCATCACAAAATTTTGTGAAAATATCTGACAAAAATACAGATAATACCTAATTATTAGCGCATTAGCTCCAACTTTACGACCGCACGCGATAATTCTATCGTTGGATCATTGACCGGATACGCTATCAAAATAACATTATACATACCCTGAACCGCATACTGTGAAGCAATCCAATCAACCGAATGCTCTCCACGAGTTGTATATTTTGAATCAATCAACGTTTCTACTAACTGTCCTGAAACATCATATACTTTTGCTGTAAGAATCACATCATCATCCAAACGATAATTGATTGTCGTTTTTGTCTGAAATGGATTTTCTGTCGGTGTCGCCGCAACAATGACAGCAAACGGAACATATGTACATAATGCACACGCAATTTCTTTGCCATCTTTATCAACATTGATTGTGGAGGCATCTTTCATGCTGACAACTTTGTAACAATATGCTGCCCCTCTTTCATTAACTGTATCAATAAATGTGTAAGTTTGCTCTTTGGAAGATTGCCCCTTCCCTACTAACTCTGAGCGATTTGTGTACGTACCGACAATGGAATCGAAACTCACTTGACCACCCCCTAAGCCCGTTTTACCACGAAAAACGACAAAGCCAGCATTCAGGTATTCGGATGTTGTTTTCCATGTCACTTTCGTCACCATATTGCCAACATATTCGGCAAATGAAGCCTTACAATTTAATCGTGTTTCAGGCACAACGGATGGATCTGTACCAATAAATTTCATCAAATTTGCATTAATTTCAATGTTATTATCTGCAACATGAAATGGCAATTGGTCATTTTGAATTTTATAGGCAAGTGCCTGATAATATTCGACATCATTAAGATATTCAAGAGAAGTATTACTTGCGAATTGGGTTCCATTTTTTGCTGTAATGATAAATGTGCCAATAATCACAGCTTGATTTGTATCTTCACTGACAATCACAGCATCTTCAAATTTTTCGGGACCTTTTACAGTGATACTGATACGATTTTTTGTTATAGAACTATTGGGCAATAATGAAGGCTGTACAACACGCGGAGTAACCGTGTAGAGCGAAGGGTTTAATTGTGAAGAGCCGGGCACTGTTGTAATTGAAAGGTTCTCTGCAAGAACACCTTTAACATTAAACTGAAATGTAGCATTTGCCCAACGTTGCCATGAGCTGCCGTTTCGAGCCAAGCCCATAGTAAATTTTAAAGAGTCTGTATTCAAAATGGCAAAATCTTTAATCACAATAGTAGCCAAGGTCGGATCTTGTGCTTTAAGCTCAACCTTGAATACGAACACAACAAGCATCAAAAAAATAATTGATGCTAGTCTCAATAAAGTTCTATGTCCTACACTTTTCTTCATCATGGTTTTTTAGGCACTGCTGTTTTTTTATCTCGATTATTCCACGACACATTAAAATCGCGTGTAGTGACAATTCCTTGTAAATCGGTATCTTCGTTAAAGTATCCTTCTATATCTCGATTGTTCCAAATTGTAGTGTAGTCACTCGCATCAATAATTCCGTCACCATTATAATCGCCGGCAATCATACCATAAATGTAGTTTGAATTATTGTTACCGTCAATAGTTTTCAAAGCATTTGCACCGCCAAGAACTATGGAAGGACTTGTTAAATCAATAAGTCCGGATTGTTTTGATTCAAATTTTACCTTTTCTTGTGTCATAACAGCAAGGTGGTTCCTATGATGCACGACAACATAATAATCATCTTTTTTATTAATTGGCAATAAAACAGGGCTTACCCCATCGACATCTGTCAAAATACCGTCTTTGCGCAATAAGCACACTCGTGCAAAAGTTGTGCCGCCTGTTAGCTCTGAGCGTAATTCTACCGTGACCCAGTCAACAACCGAATCCGGAACCGCAGTAACAACACGCGTTGTACGCAAAGGATCGAGCTGATAAGGATACATATCGGGCGCAACCGTTGGTGTCAAATCAAGCTGGGTTAATGCATTATCCATTCCCTCCCCTTCTCTCCACGCACCCTCTAAGAATACCTTCGCGGTCATGAAGAATTGTGGGTTAATTGATGCGGGAAGATAACGAAGCAATAATGTTTTGCCGGATTCAAAAGTCACTGAGTTAGGAACTCCGGACACCGTTGAAGGGCGAATACCGGGTAATTCCACCCACCCTAATGAAGAATTTTGTGCTAAATTTCTTGTATAAACATTTGAAGGATTTACAATAGTAGTATTAATATTTTTTGCATTTAAAACATCTGTTTCATAAAATTCAAGTTCATTCTCCGCACCTACTAATGTAACTTCATCATTCCGATACCCTGCACGAATCACTGCTTCCCACGTAGATCCACCGCCGGCATAGTTAAGAATAATCTTTCTATTGGCATCGGTCGTATCTTCATATTGCTCGGGATTTACAGCCGGACGAACTTCCATTGTCACAGAACGTGGACGTGTTTGTGCTTCGGAAATAAATCGCGCCGTAGTTTGAGCATTATTAAAGACTAAACTCGATTGACTGGCTTGCACATCAAGATGCCTAAATTTACCAATAACTTCTTCCAAACCGCTTTTATATACAACAGTTTTTGCAGAAGATATCATAGTCAAAGTATCTGTATTCATAGTGATATTGCCGTCTTGCACAAGCAAATTACCACCTACAAAGAAGTTATCACGTGCGGTTTTCGCATTGAGGGTTGTCAAATTACCATAGGGATTCTGATTTGTCGTAAACTCGATTTCTTGACCGGCACCACCGCGATAATACTGCAAAGAATTATCGTTCACAACAAAATTGGATCCATTACCCTGATTACGAAAATCGCCTTCAATAAACAGCTTAGTATCAGAAGCCATTTCCAATTTACCTTGTGTGCTTGCTAATTGCATTAAGCCACTTGGGGCAATTCTCATGTGACCGGCGAATTGCAATGCTTGAATTGAACCGCGATCTGCCGTAATTGTATTGTAAAATACTGCGGGCTTTTCACCCATCTTAAAAATACCATTACTGCGTATGGTAACGGAACCTAAAAATTCGGAAGAATCATTGCCTATATTGCCCAAGCCCAAAAATGAAGAGCGTATATCTAAAGGAGCAAATTGAGTTGATTTAACTATTCCATCTATACGAATAGTTTTACCGGAATCAACAGTCTTTGTGCTTGATTGATCGGCGCAACTTACCAATAATCCCAAATTGAAATAACGGTTTAATAAGGGTGTAGAGCCATTCTCCGGAAAAATACTCTGATTCATAATACCATCATAATAGAAAAATCCATTATATTTTCTACTACCTGTATTGGGTACTACTGTGTAACTTGTTCCAATAAACACACTATCAGGCATTACTTTGAATGCGACATTATCTAATTGTAAATTAGAATAATATCGGTTGTGAATTCGTTGAGTATCAGCAGCAGAAGCATAACGTGTTAGTCCATTAAGCCGAAAATCGCAGCGTACTCCTAATGCCGTACTTGCTTGGATGTTTAATTGATTACTTGGTGTCAAATCAAGATTAGTAAAGCGATTATTTCGACCAAGAAACTCTACAATACCATTGCTGTTATCAATCTTATTTATATCACGCTGTCCATTGGCAAATCTTCCTGTGTCAGCCAAGAATCGGATGGTACCTTTGTTTTTAATTACCCCGACACTATCGTTAACAAAATCTTGACTATAGACAGTAACGCTGTGGAGACAAAGTGTAATAATCAAGGCACTATGAAAAAAGAAAAATTTCATATTAATTTTTTACTCCGACCTCAAATAAACCACTATTGTCTATCAACCCTGAATTATATACACGACGTGTAACAGCAAATAAGCCATTTCCGTTACGATAGAGTGTCCCGCTTTTATCAACAAACAGATTTTGAGTTACTATTCCTGTGGAAGAATTTTCGAATGTAACAATACCGCCTAATAATCGAAAATTACCAAAAATGTGGATAAAGGCATTGCCATTAATATTCCATACACCGGGTCCAATATTTTGAGCTTCGCCGCCTATTACAAATTGGCATCCGGTTGTGACATGAACTTGCGCACCATTATTCACAAAAAGCTGCGCTGACCCTTTCGACACAGTCAAAAAAGCGACAAACAACATTGCTATGAAAAATCGTGCATATCTCATATAATCTATACTCTATAATTTTATTGAATTACAGTAATGAAATAGTCCATTTGATTCGGATCAATTGCACCGCCTGTAACATTTTGTAAACGAATTTGCACAGTATTAGTAGCAGAAACTCTTGCTGTGGCAATTATTAAGCCATTACCTAAATCATCTGCCGGCGAAATCGAAACAGTACTACCAACAGCAGCACTTGTGACTGTAAAATCGAATGTAATGGAACCATTCGCCGGTACTGAACCGATATTTGCATTAACCGTTGCTTTAATCACATTTGTAATTGTTGTACCATTTGCACCCAAGCGTACATCGCCCGCAACATCAAGTGCTCGTGAAGGTGAGTTCGTGCGAATACCAACCTGAGTTTGTTGAGCTGCAGAAGGGTGATTGAACACAACAGCACTATTTTGATTGACTACGGCTCCGTAGCCGAATGCCATTGAATACTCTGCGGCACTGACATTACCGATTTGATTTTCTCTACCACCTACAATTGCTGAATAGTTAGAATTAGTTCCAATCGTATTATTTCCACCACCGGCTACGACGGTATTCGTACTATTAACGGCATTGTTTTGACCACCGCTGATAACACCATACGTTCCACCGCTTTGCACATTATTATTAAAGCCGCCGGGTATGACTGACCAAGCACCACTTACAATATTATTTTGACCTGAGCCGATAAATGAGTGAGATGCATTCGTTGCATTGTCCTGACCGGAGACAATACCGGAGAATGAAGACTGCGCATCATTGCTGTTACCATTACCCACAAATGAGTACACCCCGGTAACGGTATTACTGATACCACCGATAATTGCACCGAATCCGGCAGTAACAGTATTTAATTCACCGGCACCAATAAAAGCACGGTTCTCTTGAATATTATTACTGAAACCACCAATAATTGTTGAGTACTCGCCTAATGAACTTATAGTATTATTTCGACCGGCTGAGATTGCATATTGAGCAGCGGCAGTATTACCGGACCCAAGTCCGACTAATGATAATGTTCCTGAACCACGATTCCAATAATCAATCGCTACACCGGAGAATGTACTTGACCAAATTGGCGCAACCCCTGCTCCTTGTGACAACAGAACTTGACCCGTTGTACCGGCAGTTCCATTAGGCATAAGTGCATTACTGAAACGTACATTTCCACTAACTTCCAAACGCTCATTCGGGGTTAAAGTACCAATACCTACACGATTAGTTGCATTTATAGAAATACCCGTTCCGCCATTAACACCAAGAGTCAATGAGTCAACATTTGCAGTACCAAACAAAGTACCGATTCTATAACCTGTTGTACTACTTTGTTTTAGCTCGAGGCGACCCATATTCGCATTTGTATGAATCAATTGAAGATTCATTGTTCCTTCTTTGAGTAATAAACGCGGAGTGCTATTTGTACGCAAACTTAAATCTTTAGCATCGTTTGTACCTAAGTAATTATTCGTAGGGTCAGTGCCGGCATTACCGGTAAGCGACCAGCCCGGAAGAGCAACCCACTGACCAAATATTCTACCGTAAAACCCTTGCGGCGATCCCGGTGTATTATCAGATTGATAGACAAGAAGACCATCGGTTGGAGTTCCAATTGCTAAACGTTGTGCTTGTGTCATTCGTGGGAAAAGAACACCTTTCGTCGTTGATGTAAGGTTTAATAATGCACTTGCATCATCCGTTGGGGAACCAATACCCACATTGCCCGACGTGAAAACTCGCAAACGTTCAACTGCATTCGTACGAACCACCAATGGTTGATTATCTGATGTACCGATATAATTTACTGATGGATTTGTACCCGCATTGCCGAGTAATGCCCAAGCAGAATCCGATACTTTTTTATAGCCCGCAATAGCTGTAATATTTGCCCAGCTCATTGAACCTGCGGCTGTTGAAATTAATACTTGATTATTTGCCGGAGCTGCTATTGGCAATGTGTAATTAATATTTGCTGTTTGTGCACCTGCTTGGAATGTCGAAATAAAATTTCCGGCGGGATTTTCAAATTGGAACTGCTGGGCTGTGCCACCATTGCTTTCCAATCGCATATTACCCGTTGAAAATAGTGTTAATCGTTCAATATTATTGGTACGTATCGGTAAATCAAAGGCATTTTTTGTTCCAAGAAATTTACCCGCTGTGACACTATTACCATTCAATGACCATGCAGAATCACTTACAATAAGTCCGCCGCCGGAAGCATTAGTCCAGCTCAAATTGCCTGCTCCATCCGTGCGTAATACTTGGTTTGCAGTACCATCTGTGGCAGGCAATGTCCATGTCACATTACTTATAATATTTGCCGGTGCTTGGAATGCAACAAAGTTAGAATTATCGGCATCGCCAAAGCGAATGTCTGATTGATTTGCTACACGAACATTGCCATTAAATGTCTTATCTCCGGCTAATGTTTGAGCACCTGTTGTAATAACACCGCGTGCAGTTGTCGAAGCATCAGGTAAGTTAAATGTATGTGTTGTACCGGAACTTGCAATATTAAAATCAGAACCTGTTGTGCCTGTCGCAAATGTTTGTGTTGAGCCGGTTAATCCATTAAGGGATGTAATTGCATTGACATTGCTCCAACTCAAAGTACCGGAACCATTAGTAATCAGCACTTGATTCGCCGTACCGTCAGCGGATGGTAATGTCCATGTGACATTTGAGGAAACATTTGTTGGTGCTCTCAACCCTATAAAATTAGAGTTATCGCCATCTGAGAACTGAAGTGTTTGTGTTGTACCGCCTGCTGCTAATAATGAAACACCTCCGCCTGAAAGTACGGATATTCTCGGCGTATTACTTGTTCTGATTCTGAAATCTTGTGCATCCGTTGTACCCAAGAAATTAGTACTCGGATTTGTGCTTGCATTACCGGTTAATGTCCAATTCAAGCCATTACCCCAACCTAAAGTAATGTCAGAACCTGCAACAGAGCTGGCAGTAAGTACTTGATTTGCTGTTGGTAATGCTGTTGGAAGAATATAGTTAATCGTTGTTGCGCCTTGATTGCCCGCTCGAATTGTGGAATATCCTGTTGAATTACCACGAAATTCTAACTGGTCATTTGCACCACTGATTCTAATATCACCATCAACATCAAGCTCTTGTCCCGGAGTTGTTGTACCGATACCGACACGTTTATTTGTATTATCCCAATACAATTCTGCATCGGAGCCAAGTGTATTCGTCGCTGTCCAGAAAGCAATCCGTGTGGCAACGCCTTGACCTGAAAGAACTTGATTACCGCCCGATAAATCAACTGTTGACCATGAAAGTGTTCCCGAATTATTAGATGTCAAAATACCATTTGTACCGGGTAATGCTGTTGGTAAAGTATAGGTTATATCACTACTTTGTGCGCCGGCTTGGAATGCAGAATAATTTGTTCCACCTGCATTTGGCTCTTGGAAACGAATTTGTCCTGCAGTACCGCTGTTCGAGATGAGGAAATTACCATCACGAAGTTCAAAACGCTCGGATGGATTCGTTTGGCCAATACCAAATCGCGGTCCGGCAACATTGGGAACTAATCTCATACCTTCGACATTGTTTACGCGGAACGGAAATGGCTGATTATCCACCGTACCAACAAAGTTACCACCGGCTCCGGTATTGCCGCCAACACGCCAGAATAAATTATTGCCATCGTTCCAACTCCATTGACCACTTGTATTTGTTGTCAATACCATATTATTTGTTGCGGGTGCAGAGCTTGGCCAGAAATAATTCACATTGGCAGACAAATCTTGGTCAGATCTTGTTGATAAAGAAATATAATGGCTTGTACCTGCTGATGCCGGATTGAAATTTCTTTCTGCCCAACGCATTTCACGTGGTCCACCAATTCCATTGGTAAGGATGAGATGACCCTGAATTTCTGCTGCAAGATCTAATGAAGTATAGGTTGTTGAACTTGTGCCAACACGTAATACATTATTTGCATTATCCCAGAAAAGATTAGAACTTGAAGAAAGTGTTGAATCATTACTCCACCATGCTATTCGCGTAGCCACTCCTGCTCCTGAGCGATAAGCATTATTAGGCACATATCCGCCGCCGCCGCCACTTGTCGGATCCCATGCTAAGTTCAAACGATAATTGCCGCCACCTAAATTGTCAACACTTGCAATTTTAAGAAAATCATTCGCATTAGGAATTGCATCACTCGGTAATTTCCACAAGTAATTATTTGTTTGAATATCTGCATACATGGATGTGTAATTTGTTCCTGAAGCATCAGGTTCAAAAAATCTGAGTTGTAAACCTTCATTATTTTGATTGCGTAAATCCATATAATACGTTTGGGCTAATGTGGAACCACCTACAAAGCGTGAGTTTCCTCCATTTACTTCAAGCAATTCATTCGGCGAACCGGTACCTATCCCTACATTACCACCGCTCAAAATGGTCATTCTTTGATTATTATTAGTAAAGAAAGCCATATTTTGATTTTCACGCAAACGTAACTCACCCACACTAGATGTGTTTATACCAATATCAAAACCATCATTGCTACCACTACCGCTACTCGTATTAGTTATTTTCAAATATGTTGCGTTCGCACCATCATGGATATGTAGTATTTCTTGGGCATCAATATTACCGATGCCGACATCCCCACCCGATTCTACACGAATGCGCTCAGTATTATTTGTACGAATTCTCAAATCAACATTATCTGTGGTACCGATAAAATTATTTGCAGTGCTTGTTCCGGCATTACCGCGCAAACTCCAAAAACCATCTTGGCCACTTGGATTATTCGCTGAAAGCCAGCTCCATTGACCTGAACCATTACTGATGAGTGCAGATACTGTACCCGATGGAGCAGCTGTCGGTAATGTATAGTTAATATTGGTCGCTCCTTGTGATCCGGCATTGATTGTTGTTAAACCTGTGGAGTTACCTGTAAACTGCAATTGACCATTGGAGGAACGTATAAGAATATCACCGTTGACATCAAGTTCTTGCGAAGGAGTAGGCGAACCCACGCCGAGACGATTATTCGTATTGTCCCAGAATAAATTTGCACTTGATGTAAGGGTATTTGTTGAACCCCAGAATGCGACACGTGTTGCCACGCCTTGGCCTGTTAAAAGTTGATTACCACCCGACAAATCTACTGTTGACCATGATTGTGTACCAGTACTGTTGGAAGTTAAGACACCATTTGTACCGGGTAAAGTCGTAGGAAGAGTATATGTAATATTGGCTCCCTGAGCACCGGCAACAAAATTTGTTGAGAATGTGCCGGCAGGATTTTCTAATTGCAATTGTTGTGCTGTTCCGGCATTACTTTCTAAGCGTACATTACCTCCGGATAAAATATTCAAACGCTCAATATTACTCGTGCGAATGCGTAAGTCTTGAGCATCGGTTGTTCCCAAGAAATTATTCGTCGGGTTAGTGCCTGAATTTCCGATAAGTGACCAAGCATTGGCTAATGCAGCAACACTTTGCCAAGACATAGCACCGGAACCGTTATTTGTAAGTACAGTATTAGCAGCACCTTGTGTTGTCGGCAATGTGTAAGTGATGTCTGCACCTTGAGCACCGGCAATAATATTCGTTGAAAATGTTCCTGCGGGATTTTCGAATTGTAATTGCTGTGCTGTTCCGGCATTGCTTTCCAATCGTACATTACCACCGGATAAGATATTAATGCGCTCAATATTATTTGTGCGAATTCTCATATCAGCTGCTGTTGTCGTTCCGAGGAAATTACTTGCGGGGTTAATTCCTGAATTACCTAAGATTGACCAATCAACACTTGCAGCACTCCACGCAGGTACTCCGCCGCCGGTGATTGTTAATACTTGATTAGTGGAACCGGGCGCCAAAAGAGTCCAGATTGTTCCATTACTTACAAGCATTGTACCATTAGCACCGGCTGACGTTAATCCTGTACCACCATTTGTAATTCCGAGAGTACCGGTAACTTCAGAAGAAGATGCTAAGTTTACTTGTCCGGTGGACAATACACCGGCAGCACTATTCTTTACTATACCCGCAGTAGTGAATTTTCCGATAATAACATTTCCGGCATCACCGCTATTCGATAAAGTTAAACTACGTGTTCCGAAAGGTATATTCGTATTTTGATTTAAGCTACCACCAAGTTTGATTGTATCGCCTGATTTTGTAATACCGTTAGCACCGATAATTGCAGCTGTCGGTGACCCCCATGTCGGAGTACCTGTACCATTAGAGAGCAATACTTGGCCGGCAGTACCTACAGCGGTATAATTCAAACTTGTTCCATTTGAAAAAGCTACTGTTCCTGCGCCACCGATTGTACTACTATTCGTACCACCATTTATTATAGGTAACACACCGGTAACTTCGGACGAAGATGCCAGATTAACTTGTCCTGTTGATAATACACCTGCTGCACTATTTTTTACTATACCCGCAGTAGTAAATTTTCCGATGATGACATTCCCTGCATTGCCCGGTGAACTTAAAGTAAGGTTGTGCGAATTAAGATTGACTGTTGTGCTTTTATTTAGTGTACCGCCTAATTGTACGGTATCTCCTGATTTACTTAAACCATTATTTGCAGGGACATTTATTGCAACTGTTGACCATTGTAAAGTTCCGGTACCATTTGTTGAAAGTACTTGCCCGATTGTTCCATCAGCGTTTGGTAATGTCCAAATGACATTGCTGCCCACGGCATTTGGTGCTTGGAAACCCACATAATTTGAATTATCAGCATCGCCAAAGCGCGCATCTGTTTGATTTGCATGCAAAACATCACCTGTAAATGTTTTTGCACCTGCAAATGTTTGAATACCGGTAGTCACAACACCACGTGCAGATGTTGAAGCATCCGGTAAGTTAAATGTGTGAGTAGATCCAGCACTGTTGATAGTAAAATCTGTTCCCCCAGTACCCGTTGCAAATGTTTGCGTTGAATTTGTTAAACCATTAAGAGAAGTCAGACCATTACTTGTCCAACTTAATACACCAGAACCATTTGTAGAAATAACTTGTCCAGAAGAACCATCTGTGTTAGGCAAAGTCCAAACAACATTGCTGCCGACGGCATTAGGTGCTTGGAAACCCACATAATTTGAATTATCCGCATCGCCGAAGCGTACATCGGTTTGATTTGCAAGAGTTACGTCGCTCGTAAATGTTTTTGCACCGGCAAACGTTTGAATACCGGTAGTCACAACACCACGTGCAGATGTTGAAGCATCCGGTAAATTGAATGTGTGAGTTGAACCTGCACTGTTGATAGTAAAATCTGTCCCTGTAGTACCCGTTGCAAATGTTTGCGTAGCATTTGTCAATCCATTAAGTGAAGTTATTGCAGTAGGTACATTTTGCCATGTTGGTACTCCGGCATTGATCGTCAATATTTGATTATTGGTGCCGGGTCCCAATATTGTCCAATTTGTTCCATTACTTAGAAGCATTGAACCATTCGAACCGGCTGTGGTTAATCCTGTACCACCATTTGTAATTCCGAGAGTACCGGTAACTTCCGATGTTGACGCTAAGTTTACTTGACCGGTGGATAATACACCAGAAGCATTATTTTTAACAATCCCGGCTGAAGTGAATTTACCTATGATCACATTTCCGGCATCACCGCTATTCGATAAAGTTAAACTACGTGTTCCGAAAGGTATATTAGTGTTCTGATTAAGAGATCCGCCAAGTTTAATTGTGTCGCCTGCTTTTGTAATACCATTAGCACCAATAATAGCTGCTGTTGGTGATCCCCATGTTGGTGTTCCAGTACCATTCGATACTAACACTTGACCATTTGTTCCTACAGCTGTATAATTCAAACTTGTGCCATTGGAAAAAGCTACTGTTCCTGCGCCACCTATTGTATTGCTGTTTGTACCGCCATTAGCAATTGGTAAGATGCCGTTTACTTCAGCTGTCGTTAAATCTACTGCATTGGTCAATGAACCACTGCCTACAAAACGATTTGCTTGCACTACACCTGTACCATTCGGTGCTAAGATTACTGTTCCGTCA
>VYMG01000133.1_pt1 | contig 45245 bp, 35 predicted proteins | sample 5115261 | NCBI WGS metagenome assembly VYMG01 (sample SAMN12291781, study PRJNA351875) | freshwater metagenome | isolation source: freshwater lake | place: USA: Michigan, Wintergreen Lake | collected 2013-08-08
CAATAGCAATACGTATTTTATAGCAATTATTGCCAAGATTCGTGCCTTGTTGGGGTTCTTGTTCTAAACTATCCAATAGTGTGGCGAACTCATTTTTTAGCGAAGGATATTTCTTGGCTAATCGTTTGAGCTGCTTATCAAAGGGCGGTATGGTAAGAACATTATAACTCATTGAGTAAATCTTTAGCAGGACGTGCCTTTAATGTACCTTTCTTTACCAAGCTAAGGTTCTCAACAGCTTCTTTTATTTCTTCCATCAGCAAAGCTTTTTCATCGGTAATAGTTATTGCTTTAACATAGGGCAAGCCTTTCAGCACCTCAAGTACGTGTATTGCTTTACTGTCTTGTATGTCTAATAATACTTTCATTGTTGATTCTTATATGATACTATGTTATAAATATTATGCTATAGGAACTATCTATCAATAAGCAAAGAATAGCTGAGATAAGTCCATTTCGATATTCGCGGTATTTGTGTATCCTCTTTACTCACTATGAACTCATACAGTGTTGCTCTCGCAAAATTACGCAATACACCAACATAGTCGTTCTTTGTGCATTAATCAAGGAAACATTCAGATCTTGAGAAGAAAAGAAAATCGTGGGTATGAAGAAGTAATTGAAAAGACCTTCTATACCGTTCGGCATATCTTCTGTGCCTCTCGTATAACTTTTTATGATACAAGAACTTTATCTGATGAAGAAGTTCATTTTCGCTCATGGAAGCCGGAAAACACCCCTCATAAGCCAATAATCGCCCACCGGACATAAGCGAGAGAAAGAAGAAAATCAAGGACTAAGAGCACAAGAATAGCTATACAGAGCTGTTCGGTTGCTTAAAACAGAAGCAAAAAAGAATAGTGGCGCAATTGATAATTACGGCATTGAGTACGCTGATGAGTCAGCAAACTTTGCTGTCTGTCTTACTAAAATTTTGTAGTTTTGAGTGAAAATTAAGATACGTGGAAGGTGGATTTCATCCATGATGTTCGATGTAAACGGCTAAGTATTAATTTATTCAATTACTATCCTAATACACTGAATAAACAAATGAACCGGCAATAGTCAATAACTCAACAGATTCCCATAAAAAATAGGAAAGGTAAAAACATGAAAAAGATTTTAACAATTTTAATACTAACAATTAGTACAACAACTTTTGGACAAACAGCAGATGAGTTTTTACAAAGTGGTATAAAAAAACATAAGTCCAAAGACTTAGAAGGGGCAATTAATGATTATTCAAATGCTATCAAAGAAGATAATACTTTAACAAATGCTTACTTTTATCGTGCCGTTTGTAAGCAACTATTAAAAGACAATATATCAGCAAGAATAGATTTTGACAAAACAATTGAAATTAATCCTAAATTTGCGAAAGCGTATTATGGTAGAGCAACAATTTCAGTAACTGAGGAAAAATTCATAGATGCTTTACAAGACCTTGATAAGGTCATTGAAATTGAGCCAACTATGCCCAACGCATTAGTTTTTCGTGGTCAAATTAGAGCAAGAGAAGGAAACAAAAAAGGTGCTTGTGAGGATTTTACTCAAGCAAAAGCAAACGGGGACAAAATGGCTGATAAATATTTACAACAATTTTGCGGGAACAAACAAGGAGTCGGAGAGAGTCTGATGTTGCATTGGCCCGAAGAGGAGAATTGGAAAATTGGCGGAGAACAAAATGACGAACAGTTACACGTATTATATCTTATCCATACTAATGAAACACTTGAGAAGTGGACCGAATTTGGAAATATGACTTCGGCTAAAGGAGTAACAGGCGCTCATGTAGATACAGTTATGTATTTAATGTTTGAACAATCAAAACAACAATCACCAAATGCGAAGCTGACTTTTATAGAAAAGGATGAAAACGCAGAACATCCTTGGATTATTTTTACAATAGAAAATCCCAGCTTTAATAATGATAAAACACCGGAAAGTCAATTGTGGTATATAGTACAAGGTAAAGAAGCATTGTATACAAACTTTAGAGCTATAAAACAAGCTGTAATTCCTGAGGAATTAAAAATCAAATGGATAAATTTTTTTAAAACAGGGAAAGTTGTGAAGAAATAAATTATTTAGATTCAAAATGATAAATGAAACTGTAAGAAAATTTATAGACGTTTTTTTTTGACTTACAAGATTTGGTTGTAATTAGTTATGGCGAGTTTAATCAAGTAGCGCTTGGCATAGTTACCGGAAAAGATGAAAAAATTGATGATGTAATAGAGCATTTGTATTTTATTTGGTATATAGATAAGGCAAATGAAGAGTTAATAGATATTGTTACCCTTTCTGAGTTTTTAAAAGTACATAATTTAGTTGATGGCGATAGAATCTTAATCGAAGAAAGAAATCTTGTCCAAACAATAAAGATTAATAATTGGAATGTAGTGAAAATTCATAAAGTTCTTACAGATTTACTTTCAATTGACATAAAAATGGTTCATGATGGAGTAGGTGTCAGATTCGTTTTTTTTACATTTTTGATAAATTTCAAGATTGATTGAGCTAATCTACCAGCTCGTGAAAGATATATCATAAAGCAAATATTTGAAGATAGTTATAATGAACTTTCAGGTCGTTAACGATAGTTTTTACAACAGAATTTTAGAGGAAATTGATGCACACTTTCCTTCATTTAAATCTGTATTCGATAAAAAGGATGGAATATATCCGATTTTGGGAGAGTTGGGAACTTTTATTGTAGAGAATTTTAATCAAGAAAATATCAGATTACAGGCTATTGGTTTTATTAATGAAGCAATTGAACAAGGTGGTTCAGAAACAGAGGATGCAATAGTATTGGAGGTGTTTCAAAAGATTTATGAAGATATGAGATTAACTAATGAAATTAAAATGCTATTAAGTGATGTAACGTTATCGGTTTTTGATAAATATTTAAAAGAATACAATAATTAAAGAACAATATCAAGCCAAATATCTTCTTTGAACACTAAGCGGCATTTCGGTTTTTAGCCCCATCCCATCCTTCCCCGACGGGGAAGGCGAAAAAAGCGGGGCGGAGTTTTTATGATTCAATCCCGTAGGGATTACACGTTTATAGAATTTGTGTTCTATGAAAAACCATCCACCCCGTCAGACTGCGTCTGCCACCGAGGAATGAGAACCCACCCCGACCTTCGGACACCCCTCCGATGGATGGGATGAAATTCAACAGCGGATTTAATCCCGCAGGGATTACAGGTTTATAGAATTTGTGTTCTATGAAACCATCCACCCCGTCAGACTGCGTCTGCCACCAAGGAATGAGAACCCACCCCGTCTTCGGACACCCCTCAGATGGAGGGGAATTTTGAATTTCAGCGGCGGATAAATCCCGAAGGGATTACAGGTTTATAGAATTTGTGTTCTATGAAACCATCCACCCCGTCAGACTGCGTCTGCCACCCCTCAATGAGGGGAATTTTTTCCATCATTATGACTTGTGCTTGGCGAATTGCCGATTCATTGAGCCAGTACAACCGCGCTCAGTTAAAAATGTAGTATATTTGGCAAAGCATCCAAAGAATATAGCAAAGTCACTCAGCCATGAGCAGGCGAAAATATTGATGATGTTGCGGATGATGCAGGTGCACGAGCAGAATTACGTGAATCTTTAGATAAAGCTATCGAACAGATGAAAAAAAATAGTGATAAAGTAGATAAAAAATTACTGGAGGAACAGATAATAATACGATTTAAACTTTTTGGTGATCAATAAAATTCTGTACATTTTCATATTAATTAACATACCATGCAAAAATTTACAATAGCGGAGATACTTCGCACACGCAGAATAGGCACTCTTGGTAAGCACAGTACATTAGATGATATAATTGCGATATACGGCGAGCCGGATTTTTATCGCCCCAACCCGATGAGATATAACGAAAACTTTCTGGTTTATTACGGATCGCTTATTTTTACGATAACAGCAAGAAAAAAAAGAATTTGTGAAATTTACTTAGTATCGATTGTGCCTGGACTCTATTTGGGAAAACATGGTCCTGAGCGAATTTTATCCGATGCTCATATTCTCTACGATTATTCACAAAAAGAAATAGAGGACTATTTTTTACAGCATGACTTGGAGTTAGAGTTATCAGAGGAAGATAAAGTTTTCAGTTATCTGATTGTGACTTACTTTCCGAAATATTGTAAACGACCATTTACAAAGTTATATCCAAGTTTTTATGTTCAATACCGTATAGAAAAAAAAATATATTTCAAATATTAATACGATATGATTATCGTTCAAAAAGCGAGCGTTAATCATTGCAGACATGCGAATACTTCCGTTCTTTGAAAACTATGAGGCATTTCGGTTTGCCCCATCCAGACCTTCCCCGCGGGGAAGGCGAAAAAAGCGGGGAGCGGTTTGGGTACATAATCCACCCCGTCTGACTGCGTCTGCCACCGAGGAATGAGAAACCACCCCGTCCTTCGGACACCCCTCTGTCGGATGGGATGAATTTCATGTAGCCCCGTCCACAATATATCAAACGCAAAAGACGGCATTATTCCGTAGTTTTGAATAAGGAAGTGATGACAGTATGCCGGACAGCGTTGTATCTGGAATGGCATAGTATATATACACTACACCATGAATACTTCAATATGTTTTTCCATCCATCGGAGAATATGTGACACGATTTCATCATAGTGCAGCAACAGAGGCATTAAAACATAAAGCACGAGCATTGGGATTTTCAGATTGCGGTATTGCCGCAGTGGAAAATTTGGAGAAAGAAATGCAGTTCTATGAATCGTGGTTGCAGCAAGGATATCACGCTTCTTTGGGCTATATGGAGCGCAATCTTGATAAACGCCGCGATGTGTCACTTATTCTGCCCGGCGCACAATCCGTTATTGTTGTCACTCAAAATTATTATACCCCCCATAGTCATCCACCCAAAGAGGATAAGAGCGCAGGAAAAATATCACGCTATGCTTGGGGCGATGATTATCATGATGTTATCCCACCGAAATTAAAAGAATTATCAGCATATATCACCGAATTATATCCCGATGCGGCAACGAAATATTATACCGATACGGGACCGATTATGGAAAAACAATGGGCAGTGCGTGCGGGCGTGGGTTGGCAAGGCAAACATTCCAATATTATTTCACGAAAATATGGCTCATGGTTTTTTTTGGGAATAATCATTACCACCGCCCAATTTGTGTATGACCGCCCTATGGAAGATTATTGCGGCACTTGCACCGCATGTATAGAGTATTGCCCCACCAATGCGATAGTAGAACCGGGTATCGTGGATGCTGGTGCTTGTATTTCCTATTGGACTATCGAAGCCAAAGCGGATCAATGTATCCCCGACAGGATTGCAAGCACTATGGAAGGATGGGTTTTCGGTTGTGATATATGCCAAGATGTGTGCCCTTGGAATCGTTTCAGCAAAGAAACCACCGAGCAATCATTTCAGCCCCGTTCTTTTGGGACATCATTACCGATAGGATTGATAAAAGAAATGCGTCAGGAAGAATTTTCGGCAATGTTTCGCAAAAGCCCGATTAAACGCACCAAACTTGCAGGATTGCTGCGCAATGCACTTACTTTGGAAAGGAATGTTTCCCATGATTGAAATCATTGTTCCCGATATATATCGCCATGACAATATTGTATCCGGTCTGACATTACGCAATCAAGCCGCCTATCCGCCGAATGGTCTGAGCGTCAGTGCCACTTTGTCATTTCCGGAGCAAGTATGCCTTCATCATCGTCATGATGTGTGTGCGCACTATGCCATCCCGCCCGATTCACTGTATATTCCTCAACAAGTGCATGGCGATACGGTTATAGAGATTACGGACACTTCGCCGCCCTTGTTTGAAGCCGATGCGATGATAAGTTGCAGCACGAATGTGATGTTGATGGTGAAACTTGCCGATTGCTGTGGTATTGTATGTTATGATCCTGTGCGCCATGTTTGCGGTGTGGCACATGCCGGTTGGCGAGGCACAGAAAAAAATATTGCCGTCCGTATGATTGAGCAAATGCAGATGCGCTATGGCAGTTCATTTGCGGATATGAGGATATGGTTAAGTCCATGTGCATCCGGCAAAGCGTATGAAGTTGGCGCAGAGGTTGCAGAGCGTTTTCCGATGAGTATCACCCGTGACGATAAGGGGCGATATTTTCTTGATATACGCAAAGAAAACAGACAACGTTTGTTGTCGGCGGGTATCATCCATGACCATATAGAAAGCTCGGAAGAGTGCACAATCACGGACAGACGTTTTCATTCTTATAGACGGGACAAGGACAAAGCGGGTCGTATGGGCTGCTTTGTGAAACTGGAGCACGAAAGCCGTGATAATGCAGAAATTTATGATTGATATTGTTGATTTGTAAGGGTTTGAAACACAGAAGTCATCACAAACATTTTTACACCGACATACATTCACAGTGGTTTTGTGCGTTTTATTAGTATAATCATGCACGAAAAAGAGTAATTTTGTAATGGTGTGAATGATATTTTTCAACTAAAGATATTCATACTCTCAATGCTTAACCATTTATTAAAAGACCGATCGGCAATATGAGCGGCTTATTTCAGTTCAAAAATCTTCGAACCCCTGCTCAACAACAGGGTTCATCTCCATTAGCGCAAAGCTCTACTGTCATGTCAGATGAGACTTTTAAGCTGTTTCGTGACTTTATCTATACCAAAAGCGGCATATTTTTCAATGATTCGAAAAAATACCTTCTTGAAGGCAGGGTCAGCAAACGCTTGTCCATCAACAAAGTCTCGACATTTGAAGAATATCTTCAATTATTGAAATCATCGCAGGGGCGAGGTGAGCTGTCGGCATTGTATGAAGCAATCACCATCAATGAGACATACTTTTTCAGAGCGGAGCAGCAATTCGATGCTCTGGAGCAAATCATTATTCCTGAGATTATTGCATCCAAAGGTAATTCGCCCGGCACAACGGTGCGGCTGTGGAGTTCGGCATCATCCACCGGTGAAGAAGCATATACGATGGCAATAATAATCAATGAACGGCTGAAAAAGAAATACCCGCATGTTCGTTTCCAAATAATGGCATCCGATATAAACAGCGCAGTGCTTGAAACCGCCAGACAAGGCATCTACAAAGAATATGCAATACGTAATGTGCCGCCCAACCTTTTGACAAAATATTTCAAAAAAGACGGCGCAACCTATCAGTTAAGCGATGAAATCCGCCGGCAAGTCACTTTTCTTAATGTGAATTTATTTGACAGCTCCGCAATGCGCAGTATGCAAAATTTTGATATAATTTTTTGTTGTAATGTTCTGATTTATTTTGATTTGGCATCAAAGCAACAAGTTATCTCGGGTTTGTATGATTCCTTAAACAAAAACGGTCATTTAATCATCGGATATTCCGAATCATTACATGGTGTGTCGAAGGCATTCAAGCTTATTCATTTACCCAAAGCAATGGTTTACAAAAAAGAGTGATTTAATTACTTTTATCAATTTATTTCTTACACATTACTTTATCTTCAGACTCAGTATGCAAAAAACCGTTCTTATAGCAGATGATTCGATGTCGGTGCGCAAATTTGTAATGCTGGCATTAAAATTACAAGGTGTCCGCGTCATAAGTGCCGTTGATGGTATGGACGCATTAGAAAAAGCGGCTGTAGAAAAAATAGATTTACTGATTACAGATTTAAATATGCCGAATATGGATGGCTATACGCTTATAAAAAATTTGCGTGGCACCCCCGATTATGCTTCTTTGCCTATCATTATATTGTCGTCTTTATCAAAAGATGCCGATGTGCAAGCAGGTATGGATGCGGGTGCGGATTCCTATTTAGTGAAGCCGTTTAATGCAAAACGACTGCAATATGAAGTATCAAAATATATAGGTTAATTTTACTACAAAAAAAATGTTTAGAATACATTTACAAGGATACATGTTATGAAATTTTTAGTTGTTGATGATTCGCCCACAATGCGCCGTATAGTAATTAATGCTTTGGCATCATTCGGCTATGATGCGGTGGTTGAAGCAGAAGACGGACAAGACGCATTCAGTAAATTACAATCCAATCCGGTTGAATTTATTATTACCGATTGGAATATGCCCAATATGAATGGTTTGGAATTTACAAAAGCGGTGCGTGCTGATGCCAAATTTTCAAAATTGCCAATTTTAATGGTAACAACACGAGGTCTGAAACAAGACATCATCGAAGCATTGCAAGCACGTGTCAACAATTATGTGGTAAAGCCATTCACGCCCCAAGTACTCAAAGAAAAAATTGATGTCATTTTATCCTCCATAGGAAAATAATCATTTTACCCACCATTGTCACTTAGGAGGATACTATCATGAAAAAAGAATTAGATATACAAGAGCTACTCAAAAAGGCAGAAGAATTAAAAGCATTGTTTGTGCTTGGTCAAAGAGTGATTCCCTTTCTTGAGGAAATCTTTTTATTTATTCAAGACACCTCGCCTTTGATACAAGAGATAAGCTCTTCAATCAAAGATAATCTTAAAAAAATGCCCAAAGCTTCGAAGCAATTATCGAAAGTAACGGAAGCTACAGAAATGGCAACCAATGAGATTATGGATACGGTGGACGGTGTCATGTATAAATCAGGCATTATCAGCACTAATCTTGCTTTGATACGCGATATAGGTTCTCAAACTGAATTTGCCAAAAACGAGGATTTTTTACGTGCAATTTCCAATTCAGATGAAGTATTAAAAAGCATAAAAAATGATGCACAAAATATAATGATGGCATTGCAAGTGCAAGACATCACTTCACAGCAAATTGCTGCCGTGAATAACTTATTGGAAACCTTGCAAACCAAACTCGGCAGCATTACCGACAGATTAAAAAACACGGAATTTGCGGTATTCTCTTTAGAAAATGCTACCGAAAAACATCAGTTCGATTCCCGCACCTCCAATTTACATCGCACAATTGCATTTGACCCCGATGCTGTGGATGCTTTAGCCAATACCACATCACGTCAGCAAGATGTGGACGATTTAATGAAACACATGAATGAATCTCCGGAAGAGTTTTCTCGTGAGCATCAATCTTTTGATTCGACGCAAGCGCAGGATGATGATGATGAAGACATTGATATTGATGCCTTATTTGCGGCGAATACGTCCAATAATAATGCCGACGATGATGATGAAGACATTGATATTGATGCCTTATTTGCGGCGAATACGTCCAATAATAATAATGCCGACGATGATGACGAAGACATTGATATTGATGCCTTATTTGCGGCGAATGCGCAATCGGCACAAATGCCCACCGAAGAACACAATACCAATCAATTACCGGACAGCGATGAACCATTTTCGCAAGATGATATTGATGCTTTATTTAAGTAAAGTGTAATCGTAGTGGTACGCAAACGTTTATCATTCGTAACCCATAGTAACGTGTATTTATTTATCGGGATGGATTTATGCAATTAGATGATGATATGAAAGAAATATTCGAGAGTTTTCTTGTTGAATCACAGGAGCTACTCGATGCACTGATGCCGGATTTAATGCAATTGGAAACTGCCGGCGACGATATGGATTTGATGAACAGAATATTCAGGGGTTTCCATACGATAAAAGGCACTTCCGGTTTTATGGGTTTTGATTCTATTACCGTGATAACCCACCATGCAGAAGACTTGCTCAATAAATTGCGCCGTTCCGAATTAACGATTACGATGGATATGGTAGATGTGCTTTTAGAAGTGCATGATTGGATACAATTATTAGTGAAAAATCTGAGCATGGGCGATGATTCTCCCGTTGATTATTCACAAACATTGGCACGTTTAGAAGCAGTTATTAATCCGAGTGCCGAAAAATCGTCGGCTTCAAAAAAAGAAGAAAAGCCGCCTTCAGCCATGGATAGCGTCCTTGCCGACACTTCCATGAAAGGTCCCGGCGATTTTACCGATGAGCAACTTGCACAAATCCAAGCGGCTTTTGCTGAAATAAATAGTGAATTTGCTAAGGAAATTTCTCAAGAATCATCGTCCGCTGCATCACACAGCGCGCTTGATGCTGTTTTGAATAATACGTCAATAACGCAAAATCCGGGCGATTTTACCGAAGATGAACTTGCAATGATTCAAGCGGCTTTCGCAGAAATAAATACGGATTTTTCCGCAAATAAAGAATCTAAGACCATAGAAAAACCTTCGGGATTACCTCAACAAATTGTCGAAAGCACTAAAGAAACAATATCCGTCGAATATAATGAACAGAGTAAAGAAACAGCCGCAAAAGCAACTCCCGTAGCCGCGACAAAACCAACACCGCAAATGGCAGCCGCAAAAGCTGCTCCCGCAACGCCTTCATCAGCCGATGCTACAATTCGCATTGATGTCAGCAGAGTGGAAGCATTGATGGATTTATCCGGCGAACTTGTACTCGGGCGTAATCGTTTATCGCAAATTTCCGATCGTCTTAAAGAATTATTTGACAATGAACACCTTGTTGCCGAATTATTGGAAACAACATCACAATTAGATAAAATCACAACGGATATTCAAGCTACGGCAATGAAAATGCGTATGGTGCCTATTGGTAAATTATACCAGAAATCACCTCGTATCGTTCGTGATTTATCGAAAGAATTCGGTAAAGAAATTGAACTTATTCTCAAAGGTGAAGATACAGAAATTGATCGCGGTATTATTGAAGAATTAAATGATCCTTTGGTTCACATGATTCGTAATTCATGTGATCATGGTATTGAGTCACCCGAAAAACGTGTGGCAAAAGGCAAACCTGCCAAAGGCACAATTACTCTTGATGCTGAACAAGAAGGCAATAATATTGTGCTCCGTATAAGCGATGACGGTAATGGTATTGATGCTGAAAAAGTAAAAGCCAAAGCCCTAGAAAAGGGTGTGATAACCGCTGAACAAGCAGCACAGATGTCAAAACGCGAATTATATCAATTAATATTTGCACCCGGGTTCAGCACAGCAGCGGTAGTATCGGCTGTGTCCGGTCGCGGTGTGGGAATGGATGTCGTAAAAACAAATATACAAAAACTCAAGGGCGTTATAGAAATAGAATCCGAAATAAATAAAGGCACGACCTTTGTTATTAAATTGCCGCTCACTTTAGCAATAATTCAAGGATTAATAGTGCAAGTAGAAAATGAAACGTATGCACTGCCTTTGAGTAATGTTGTGGAAGTTGTCGCATTAACTGATGAAAATTGTTCTACAATCAATCAAAAGCGTGTTATTCGTATTCGCCAACAAGTTCTGCCATTATTGACATTAAAAAGTGAGTTAAATATTCCTGCTAAACCAACGCCTTCAACGGCACAATATGTCGTTGTTATTGGTTTGGCGCATCAGCGTTTAGGAATTGTTGTGGACTCCTTGCTTGGTCAAGAAGAAATTGTAATTAAGTCATTAGGTCAATATCTTGGTAATATACCTGCCATCGCCGGCTCCACAATTCTTGGTGATGGGCGTGTAATTATGATTCTCGATATTCAAGAATTAGTTGATAAAGTCAAAGTTGAATAAAAAATAATCCCATATTGCGTATGACTATGTGATATGATTATAAAGCAGACTATGAAAGAAATAAAAGTACTCGTTGTGGATGATTCTGTTTTTATGCGTCAGGCAATTTCTCGTATGCTCAATGCCGACCCCGAAATTACAGTCATAGATACCGCAAAAAATGGTAAAGAAGCCATAGAAAAAATTAAATCTTTGTCGCCTGATATTGTTACCATGGACGTCGAGATGCCCATAATGACAGGTTTGGAAGCTCTGAAAATTATTATGACAGAACATCCCGTTCCTGTGATAATGCTTAGTTCGCTTACTTCCGAAGGTGCGCAACTGACACTCGACGCACTGTCTTTGGGTGCTGCTGATTTTATTGCGAAAAGAACAGCCAATCTTTCGACGGAAACGTATTCTATTCAGCAAGAACTTATTGACAAAGTCAAGCATGTGTATTCCAGCCCTTTGCTTAAACGCAGGCATAATCGAGTGATGCCGCCGTCAATTGCTCCTATAACAAAAACGCCGACCCCGTCAATTCCCCCCACTGTAGCAACTGTCATACCTCATACCACAGGAAGGAAACGTCCGGCTGCGAGCCATTTTCAACTTGCCATCATTGGTATTTCTACCGGTGGACCTCTGGCTTTGCAAAGCGTGATTCCCAAATTATCAAAATCATTGCCCGTTCCGGTCATTATCGTTCAACACATGCCGCCGCATTTCACGAAATCTTTAGCCGAACGACTTGATAAATCTTCTGCCGTTCATGTCAAAGAAGCAGAAGACGGTGAATTACTGCAAGCCGGTACGGTATATATAGCTCAAGGTGGCAAACATATCCTTGTTAATAAGTCGCGCCGTATAGTCATATCCGACGAACAATTCCCTGTATTGTATAAACCTTGTGTTGATATACTGTCTTTGAGTGCATCAGAGGTATTTGGCGGTAAAATTTTGTCGGTCATCATGACAGGTATGGGACGTGACGGTATGGAATCATATAAAAAAATTTCATCCCTTGGTGGGTATGTAATCTCACAAGACGAACATTCATGCGTCGTCTATGGTATGCCCAAATCAGTGATTGAAGCCGGTATTGCTGATGAAATTGTTTCCTTGAACGATATAGCTCTTACAATCAATGCTTGTTTGGGTGTGCATTAACTAACGGAACTGCAAAGCCCTCACAGGAGTAATGCGCACTGCAATAAGAGCGGGAACAAAGGTGGCTGCAATGGATAAAAACAATGAAAATGCACACACGATAATGCCATGCATCGGCTCGAATGCTATGGGAGCAGTATCAAGGTAGTATAAACTGCTGTCAAGATGGATAATGCCATAGTATTGCTGTATAAAACAGAGCAGATAACCCAAACCGCACCCCAGAAAAGTGCCAAGTAAACCGATGCCCACTCCTTGTGCTACAAAAACCGCTACAATATCACGACTCGCCATACCGATGGAACGCAATACACCAATCGTATGCGTTTTTTCAACGACACCAATAAGCAAAGCTGTCAAAACATTCAACATAGCAACTATTGTGATTAAGCCGAGCACTATGGGAATAGGTTTTTTTTGCATCTCAATCCACCCGAAAATGGAGGCATTCAAATCATTGACCGTTGGCGCATAATAGGGGTAGCCAAGCAAATTTTCGATAGCATGGGCAACGCTGCGGATATTGTCCATATCTTTGACCATAATATCAAATCCGGTGACAGTAAGCGGCGGCAAAGAAGTAAGCTTATGCGATGTTTCTAAGGGCATAAACACATAGACATCTTCATACTGTGTCATTCCTGTTTTATAGATGCCGACAATGCGCAATTTTTCTACATTCGGCACGATGCCACTTCCTTGCTGTTGTTCAATCGTGGTCACCACCACAATAGAGTCAATGCCCAGATTTGCTTTTTGAGCCAAAGATTGACCGATGATAACCTCTTTAGCATCCGGCGCACTGCATGAAAATCTGCCTGCAACAATTTGTTTAGGTCTTTGAGCCAATTCTTTATCGGGATTAACACCCTTGATGACAATCCCTTCGAGAAATGTTCCATGGCGCAGCAGGGCTTCTTTCTCTATATGTGGAGCTATGCTGATAACATCGGGAATATGTTCCATCACGGCTTGTGATATTGCAGCACCATCGGCTATCGGTCTTGAACCAAAAGCATATAAATGTATGTGGGAAGTGAATTTAGTAGCATTAGTTCTTAATGCTTTGTCGAATCCTTCCAATACTGAGAGTGAAATAATAAGAGCCATCGTACCTATAGCAACACTACCGATTGCTACCCATCGAGTAAACCGCAAAAACTTACCCCTTTTTATGGGTTGGGCAATGCGTCGTGCAAGGAAAAAAGCGAGTGATTGTTTCATGAACGCAATATACGCAAGAGCGACGTGCGAACAACCTTTCTGCGTACATTTTTCCATATAGACACATCTTTACAATCATTTTACTTTTTCTTCTTTGTTCCACCGGATTGTGGGCGCAGGGCGTGACCACCGGATCAATAAGCGGCACTGTCTTCTCTCAGTCCACAAAGGACAAGTCTCGAGCCGCTTTGGTTGGTGCTAAAATCACGGCACTTCATGAGCCAACGGGCACAAAATACGGTGCTATTGTGCGCAATGGCGGGCGATATGCCATCAAAGGTATGCGCGTCGGTGGTCCCTACACTGTACGAGTATCCTATATTGGCTATGCATCGGCAGAGCGTCGTAATATTACCATTCAACTTGGTGAAGAAACGACTGTGTCATTTGAATTGGCAGAAAAAGAAATCAAAAGTGAAGAAATTGTTATTACCGCTCAAAAAAATGCGGAACTTGATGCCTCAAAAACAGGAGCCGGTTCTGTTATTACCAATGAACAAATAACCGCAGCACCAACCGTCAATCGTAATATCGGCGATTTTGCTCGTATCAATCCTTATGCAAATCAAAAAGGTTCAAGTGAAAGCGGTGAGTTTCAAGCAATAAGTATTGCCGGACAAAATTCTCGCTTTAATAATATTCAGATAGATGGAGCCATAGCGGGCGATGGTTTCGGTTTATCTAATTCAGGCACTTCGGGCGGACTAGCCAATGCCAATTTTATTTCTTTGGATGCGATTGAAGAAATGAAAGTTTCTGTATCACCGTATGATGTACGCCAAAGCGGTTTCACGGGTGGTGTTATCAATGCCATTACACGCGGCGGTAAAAATAAATCCGAAGGTTCAGTCTTTTTCTATGGTCGCAATGAAGATTTTGTGGGGCTTAGCCCGGATAAAAACCGTCGCCCCTACAATACATTTCAAGATTTTCAAATGGGGGGGCGTTTAGGAGGAAAACTACTTGAAAATACATTGTTTTTTCATGTTTCGGGTGAAATACGATTACGGAAACTCCCACTTGAACTGGGTGTAAATGATCCGGGGGCACTTGTGAATTTCCCTGTGCCACAAAGTCAAATTGATGATATAGCGGAAATTGCGCGCACAGTGTATGGTTATGATGCAGGTAATTCCAATCCTTTTACACGTCGAGAAGATTCCTATAATATTACGGCACGTTTAGATTGGAATATCAATGAATCGCATAAATTACAATTCCGCCATAATTATACCCATGCTTATCAAGACCGTAATGTGCGCCGAGATTTACGTAATTTTTCCTTAACAAGCCAGTGGAATACTTTTTTCAGTAATATTAATTCATCGGTATTACAAATAAATTCGGTATTTCAAGATATAGATATTCTTGGTCTTAAAGCTGAGAATGCGCACAATGAAGTCCGAGTTTCTTTTACGTCCACAGCCGATCGTCGTGACTTGCAAACCGAGCCATTTCCCGAAATGCGTATTTATACAGGAAGTGCCGAAAGTGTATGGTTGGGTCCTGAGCGCAGTTCTGCAACAAATGCATTAGATCAAAAACAAATTGCCCTCACGGATGATTTTACCTTGTTTTTAGGTGACCACACCCTTACCTTCGGTACGCATAATGAATTGTCATTTTTTAATAATTTATTTATTCAAGATGCTTTTGGCAGTTTTATTTTTCCTGATGTGGAAGCCTTTCGTGCAAAAACACCTTCTTTTTATGCAATAAGTTATGCCAATACAGACATTACCGGAGGCGATATGCGTCCTCGCGCTGCATGGAGTATGTTGCAAACGGGTTGGTATATTTCTGATGAATGGGATATTGTTGATAATGTGAAAATAATTGCGGGTTTGCGTGTGGATGTGCCCATATTTTTCGACACACCTTATCGTAATGATACATTAACCAAACGTTTTCCGGGATTTTCTACCGACAGATTACCGACCAATAATTTTCTTTTTGCTCCGAGAATCGGATTTAATTATAATGTTCTTGACGATAAATCACTTATTATTCGTGGTGGAACGGGAATATTCACGGGACGTGTGCCGGCGGTATGGATAAGTAATCAATTTTCCAATACCGGTATGGATATATTGCGCTCAGAACTTGGAACAAGAGGTGCAAATCAAAGAGTTATCAGAGTGAATGACCAAGATTTTATTTTCCCTATTGACAATAATTATGCAAATAATCCATTAGTGCCCGGCGATTCATTATATCCCGGACAACCGATACGGACTTCGGTGATAAATCTAACCGATCAAAATTTTAAATTACCACAAACATGGCGCTCAACATTGGGTTTTGACCATAAATTGTCCAATAGCATTACCTTGACAATGGAAGGAATGTATAGCAGAAACATTAATGAAGTGACTGTGTCCAATATGAATTTACGTCCATCACAACGTTTGGCGACTTCACCCATTGATGGCAGACCACTGTATGCCACAGCAAGACAGGATTCTCTTCGAGCTAAAGAATTTACACAGGTTATACTGTTGGGAAATCGCAGCGAGGGCTATCAATATTCTTTTTCATCACAAATTTCACTTGATTCGCGCAATACATATATCCCGGGATTATCTGCTCTTGTGTCTTATACTTTTGGTAGAGCGTATGATCTTATGGACGGTCAAAATTCGACGGCTCTTTCTATATGGTCAAACACAGATGCCATAGACCCGAACAATGCACAACTCGGACGTTCAAGTTTCGATATTCCCCATCGCATTATGGCAAATATTTCCTATAATTATGAATGGACAAAAGATATAAAATCCACTATTGGTATTTTTTATTCAGGTAATTCGGGTGAACCGTACAGCTTAGTCTATAATGGCGACATAAATGGTGACGGATTTGCGACGAATGATGTAATTTATATACCAAAACGCGCGGATTACGGAACAAAAATTATTGTTCAAAAACCGAGTGCAGGGACTGATTTGCGAAGTGCTGAACAGATTTTTGATCAGTTTATGCAATTTGTTGAGGGCAACCCAACCTTAAACGAATATCAAGGCAGGGTTTTGCCGCGCAATGCTATGCGTTCACCGTGGCGCCACATTTTAGACTTAAGAATTACACAAACTATTCCTTCATTCACCGGTGATAAAATCGAATTTACCTTTGATATTCAAAACCTTCTAAATTTGTTTAATGCTGATTGGGGATGGCAGCAAGAAGTCTTGCTGGGAAGTCACAGTATAGTGGACATATCCACAACACCGTTTGACAATCAAAATCGTTTAGTATTAACAAATTTTCTTGACCCTACGACAGCAAATAGTGGTCAAGGTATTTATAGAACTGACAATCTTTTTTCACGCTGGCGCATGCAATTAGGTATGCGTTATACTTTCTAAATAGTATGAAAAATTTTCTTTATTTGGTCATATTGACATCAGTGTTTATCATAGGTTGTAAAGAAGATGTTATGACCTTTCCAGAACTGTCAAAAGCAAAAATCCGCTTTATCAATGGCATTTCTTCATCGGAAAATCTCCGTATTGATATTGACAGTGTGACGGTGTCGCAATCCTTGTCAAGAGGGCAATTTACCGCACTTATTGATATAACGGCGGGGAAAGCATTGCCATGGCAAGTCTATGATAATACGACGAAAAAATTGCTCTTTCAAAGTTTTTATACCGTAGGTCCGAATGGGCAATATCTTATGTTTATGAAGGGTGCCTCGGCAAATACTGTCGGTTTTCTTGCCCCGATACCCGATACAGTGAAAAGTCCCTTCGGTGCAGGCAATGCTGCAATGCGATTTGTTCATTTAGCGGAAAAGGTCCAAGGCGATCCGGCTTTGGAAGTTTCCTTGAATGGTTTCGCGCAGACGCCTTTTTCTATTTATTCGGGCGATTATACTCGATTATTTCCCGTGAAAGCCGGGCAATTTACGCTTGTGATTCATGATGAAGGCAAACCGGATACATTCAGAAATACTTTACCATTTTATACTTATAAAGAAGGTAAAGTGTACACAGTTTATACGTATGATATTCCCGGCGAAACTCAAAGAATCGGTGCCGGTATAATTGAACATTAACTATTTTTTTCTTTAATCAAAGGATTAGTATGAATTATTTGAGACTCAGTATTTTTGCACTTGTGTTTGCAGGATTATTGAACACTGCATTTGCTCAAAAAACAGTTGCGGATGCACGTAAATTAGCTATTGGTGATGTTGTGGAAAATGTCGGTATTCGCGTTACGGTAGCCAATCAATTTCGCAATACGTGTTTTGCCCAAGACGGGACATCCGGCATTGCGCTGTTTAATTCGCAATTTCGCAATGGCGTAAAAGTTGGGGACTCGGTTCTCATCCAAGCGGCAACAATTACCGAATTTCAGGCAACAACGGGACAGCCGGGCACGGGGCTATTGCAATTCAGCGGCAATAATTTTAAGTTTATTGTTGTGCCTGTTCCTACAAAAGAAGAATTACCCAAAAATGTTGCTATTCCCGCCATAAATGAAAGTGTGGAAGGGCAATTAGTACGTGTGCGAGGAGTTGAATTTGTTGAAACCGGTGCTTTCCAAGGTGAAACAAATTATACATTAAAAAATCAGGCAGGCAATACATTACAATTACGCATAGACGGTAATACGGAAATTGCAACAAATCAATTAGCTATACCTACGGGGCGCATTGATGTCATTGGCGTTATTTCGCAATTTCGCGGCACATATCAATTACAACCACGTTTTGCAATAGACTTAGGACTTGCACCACCCGTACAAGACACAGTAAATCGCAATCGTACTCTTGATGTGACCACATGGAATTTATATTGGTTTGGCGATACAGCTACCGGTCCAAGCAATCGCGAATTACAATTACGCAATGCGGTAAGGGCAATGAACACAATGAATAATGATATTTTTGGAGTTCAAGAGATTGCAAAAGTGGAAGTCTTTAATCGTTTGCGTGATACTTTACAAGGTGATTTTAGTGGATTTATTGCCAAAGGTATCAATCAAGCACAAAGAACCGGCTGGCTTTATCGTAAATCCACTGTACAATTACTTGATAGTGGATTGGCAGTCAATGGAGGTTCGCAAGCATGGGCAAGCGGACGCTTCCCATATCGCTTTTCGTTCAGGGCAACCATTGATGGAAAACAAACAGATATGCACGCTTTTGTGATTCATGCCAAAGCAACGGACTCTGCCACGGCTATCGAAGATCGTAATCGCCGTGAACAAGATGCTTCCGCTTTTTACACATATTTACAATCATTCTACGGTGATAAAAATGTGATTGTTTTAGGTGATTTTAATGATGATGTTCTTAATTCAACGATTCTTGATGGCACGTATCCTTCACCCTATAAAATATTTGTGGATAAAGCGGATGAATGGACTGTGACAACAAAACATTTAAGTGAAAAAGGACTTGCTTCGTATATTCGCAGCAATCGCAGCATGATTGACCATATTATTGTGTCCAATGAAATAGCCGCTAATGTTCACCGCGCTTATATTGAAACACCTAACGCATATATAAGTTCATATACTTCAACCACATCTGATCACTTACCGGTGACTGCGAGAATTTTTGTTCCGGTAACAACAGTAACCAATATTCATGATGAACCTTCAATGACTTCACTGTCATTAAAGTGTGCCCCTAATCCGGCTCAGCATACCTTGATGGTGGAGTGTATTTGCCCAATGACAGCACACTATTCTTTGAAACTTGTGAATTATCTTGGCGAAACCGTTCATACCGAATTTTCGGGGATGATGGAAGAGGGAATTATTGTGCGCAATATTCCGATTCAATCCTTAGCTTCCGGTATTTATACGCTTGTGCTGACGCATGATAAAAATGTTTATACACAACAAATTCAAGTTACTCATTAAGGTAATATTTCTGAATATCAAAAAAAAAGCTGTTCCGACATCGGAGCAGCTTTTTTTTGTACGTATGATATGTGATTACTCCTTCATGGCGGGAATTTCAACAATAAAAGTAGCACCTTTGTTTTTTCCTTCGCTCTCTACGCGAATAGTGCCATCATGCAAATCAATGATATGCTTTACGATATACAAACCCAAACCTGTGGATTGTTCATTGCCCGTCGGTACTGAGGACAAACGTTTAAACTCGGTAAAAAGATGTTTTTTATCTTCATCGCTTAGTCCTTGACCTTGATCTTTAATTGCAAGGCGTATGTGATTATCATTTACACGCAGATTAATATGAATTTCTGTTTCGATGTAAGAGTATTTAATGGCATTACTGATTATATTGTCCACAACTTGGGAAAATCTTTCTTTGTCAACGAGAGCATAGCATTCTTGTAGATCGAGCAGAAAATGTTGTTTCTTATTTTTTGCCGCATAAGAAAAAACGCCTACGGATTGTTGTACAATTTCTTTAATATTTACCTGAGTTTTTTGTAAATCAACCGCTCCCATTTCTGCTGCCGTTGATTCGAGTAATGAACTAATCATATTGCTCATGTGGACAGCGGATTCTTTAACCATTGTCAATAATTCATATTGCTCATTGTCTGTCTCCGATGCTAATAGCATTCCGGCAATAAGTTTAATATTGGATAATGGATTTTTGAGGTCATGTGCTGCCATAGCCATCAATTTTGTTTTAAACGAATTAGCCTCTTCCAATTCGACATTTTTTGCGGCAAGAAGTTCTTTCTCGCGATTCATGACGGCAATATCTCTGCTTTGTGCAAACTGTTGTGCATTTTTTATTATATTTTCGCTCTGAATTTTTTTAAAAATGGCGATGTGTTTTTCAAAGTATTCTGCACTTTCTTTCCAACGTTCTTGCTTTTTGTAAAATTCTGCCATACCAAGCATAACATCCGACATTCCTTCATGAAGTTGATGTTCGGTAAACTGCGATAATGATTGAAGGAAATACTCTTCGGCTTTATCAATATCATAGAAGGGATTATTTGTATCGGAATAAAAATCCGCAAGGTCTTTCAAGATGGTTGCAATGCCGACAAACGCTTTTATTTTTAAACTTAGCTCTAAAGATTCTTGTAAATATTGATATGCTTTTTCATAATCACATCGCGAATGATAAATAGTGCCTAAAATGCCGCTCGATTGTGCGATATTTAATTTCATGTCTATTTCTTTTTCTTTTTCGATTGACAGCAACATATATTCCAATGCCTTATCGGTATCATGCAATTCTTTGTATGTTTGCCCGATATTGGAGAGTAATCGCGCTATCTCATACTTATGTTCCACTTCGTATGCTTGCGATAATGCTTCCTCGTAAAAACGCAGAGCAGTGGCATATTCTTTGAGCACGACATAAACGCTGCCAAGATTGCCTGTTTCTCTTATGCAATCATTTACCAGACCAAGGGAGCGACTCATTTCTAATGCACGTGAATGATATTCGATAGCTTTATCATACTCGCATGCTAATTGAAATACATTTCCCAAGTTGCCTAAGGTGTGGGCAACTCCCACTTTATCGTCAATTATTTCACGTTGCGATAATGATTTGAGTAAATATTCTATGGCAATTACGTGTTTGCCTTGGGCATCATAGACACCCGCAATCGCATCATAGAGCCGCGTGGTATCATAAGGCATATTTTCTGACTCGAAATATTCAAGTGCCTTAAACATTTTTTCAAGTGCTTCGCTGTAATTACCGTGAATAAAATTGATAGTCCCAATATTACCGATAATGCGCGCACCTTGTTCTTTAAAGCCGTTTTCTTCAAATAATGCAAGAGCTTTTTGAGCATATTCCATAGCAATGCCATATTCTGAGCGCGTGTAATATATGCGTGCTATAGTGTTATAAAGATGCCCTCGCTCATCGGGTTGTGTTGTGTCATTCTGCAAAAGAAGAGCTTGTTGGGCATTGTCAAGAGCTTTATCTGTTTCGCCTATTTCAGAATATAATGATGCCATTACACGCAAAACCCTGCCTCGTAAAGGGGTTTGGGGCACAAAGTCTGTTTTATCGAGAGCTTCGTACAATATGTTGAGTGCATTGCTAAAATTGCCGCGTTTTAACTGAATAACACCGTTCAAGAACAATGCTTGTATATCATAATTATAGAATATGTCTTGAGTTATGCTGTCTTTATGCTCTTGCAAGTATATACGTAATTCATCACAATATTTCATTGCCAATACATAGTCGGCTTTTTTTTCCGCCGATTTTGCTCGACGTATCACATCTTCACAATATTCTATAGTGTTTGCCATTGTTTTGGTTATATTTATCTGCTTTGCAAAATTTTTGCCCACCTTGTTATCGTTGAGATTACACGATACGTTTACAAATATACAGGAAAAAAAGTTTGCATAAACTAACATTGAAATGGTTGTGATGGGTTCTATGTTTCAAATCATTGCACATCAAGAAAATCTCTACAATTATTGCAATCCCGATATAACTTTGTCTGAATACTGATTTTTCCTTGTAATTTTGCCGATAGACATAATACTGTGAGGAGATAAAATGGCACAAACATATTCATTCGACATCGTTTCTGAAGTAAGTATGCAAGAAACAGACAATGCAGTCAATCAGGCAATCAAAGAAATAGGCAGCCGTTATGATTTGCGTGGTTCAAATGCGGAAGTTGTTTTCGATTCAAAACTTAAAACGATTTCTATACGTGCTGAAGGTGAGCATTTTGTTGAAGCGGTACGTGAGATTATACAACAGAAATGCCTTAAACGAGGAATTTCCGCATTATCTCTCGATGCTGGTAAGCCCGAAGCTTTTGGCGGTAAAACTATTCGTATGACCATCAAGATTAAAGATGGTATGGAACAAGATGAGGCAAAAAAAATAACTGCTCTTATTCGCGATTCGAAGAGTAAAGTGCAAACACAAATTCAAGGCAATCAAGTAAGAGTCACCGGTAAAAGCAAGGATGATTTGCAAGAGGTTATCTCTCTGCTTCGCAATGCCGATTTGCATTTTCCCGTACAGTTTATCAATATGCGATAAAAATGAAAGAGAGTTTATATCCGGAGTTATGTGGCTTTGGAGTTTCCTGTGTACAATTCTGTACAAATAACAATCAAGAAAATCTTTGCAATCTCTTTAATTCCGTTATATTTTCCTCATAATACATTACTGCATAAAAATGGCTGATTTTATTCATTATTGTAATTGTCTTTGCTGACTTTCTACATGAAATTGTTCGGTTAATTCATGAAGATGTTCAGTCATTGAGTAAAGGTGCTCGGCATCATTGGCAATTTCAGTGGTGGTAGCCGCAGCGGTTTCGGCAACGTCTCGAATTGTATCTACTGTTTGTGCAATACTTTGAGCGGTTGACGCCAGTTCTTCGCTTGAGCGAGCCATAGTAGAAATACGCTGAGACATTCCCTCCACACGAACAAGGATGTCTTGAAGTGCTTGGGCTGCTTGTTCTGCTTCTTTTTGTCCGGTAGCAACCACTTTTGTTCCTTGATTCATTGCTGCCACCGCCGATTGAGAATCTTTTTGTATGCGTTTGATGATGGCTGCAATTTGATGGGTAGCGTCTTGTGTGCGCTCGGCAAGTTTGCGCACTTCGTCGGCAACCACAGCAAATCCACGTCCTTGGTCACCGGCGCGCGCAGCTTCGATAGCGGCATTCAAAGCCAATAAATTTGTCTGGTCGGCAATTTCTTCAATCATTTGAGCCGCCGATCCAATCTCGGTAGTGCTATCGCCTAACCGTTCGATTGTTGCAGCACTTTCTTGTACCACCGAAGCTATACTATTAATTCTTTGGATTGTTTGCTGCACGACAGTACCGCCTTGCGTAGCTTGATGAACAGCGGAGCGCGCTTCTTCGACGGCAAGATGTGCTTGTGATGAATTATCACTGATAGTCGAAGCCATTTCTTCCACAGCGGCGGCAATCATTGTGGTATCGTTCGCTTGTTTTTGAATACCATGCGCCATCGTTTCTGCGCCTTCCATAATGCGCCGACTTGCTGCTGCCGTAGAGTTCACGGACTCAATAATTTTTTCTATCATATCGCTCATCCTTTGCAAAGCATGATTGTAGCCATGAAATAAGCGGGAAATATCATCATTATTGGTTGCTGTTAATCTTCCTGTCAAATCGCCTTCGGCAAATTGCTCGACGCTATGCAACATTAATGTCACATTATCTTGCACATATTGTTTTTCACGTTCCAAGGTCATCATCATTGTGCGAATATTGTGTACCATCTTTGCAAAAGACTCGGCTAGTTTACCCGTTTCATCCATTGTGTCAATAGTGACTTGGATATCGGTGTTACCGGCAGCCACCTCACTTGCGGCATTTTGCAATTGGCGTATAGGCGTGCTAATGCCTTTTACGGTAAAAAAGGCAATGGTAATAACAATACAAAGCATTGCGGCATTAGCAATCATAATAACCGTAATCGTCGTAGAGGAAATCTGAACCGAATCCAGAGCGGTTTGATTGCTTCCCGATTTACTTAATTCGACCACTTGTCGCAACTTAGCCGATGATTGCATATAAAGATCTTGTGACATACTTTCCAAAATAGCCACCGCATCGGTGCGTAATCCCGCATGGGATAACTTGAGCATTTCATCACGCAGAAACAAATAGTCTTTCAGCATTTCGCTAAATTCTTTGTACAGTTTTTTCTCTTCCGACGATGCAATTAATACCTCAAATGCGCGCTGATCTTCCGACATACTCCCCATAATGTCACCCATTTGTTGTTCCAATGAATTGCGGGCAGAATCGGTTTCAGCAGAGATATGTCGCCACTCCAGAATCCGTAAATCTGCAAAATGTTTATTCATCTCCGCCGCATAAAATGCAGCAGGTTGCCACCGTTCGATAATCTCATTGTTGCGGCTGTTCATAGATTGCAATTGACGATAGATAAAGATGTTTTCCGCAAGCACTAACATAAACACTACCGCAAAGACAAGACCTAATTTTACCCCTAAAGGGCGATTCGCAAACCATTTCATAGACATACCCTCTTCTGTAAAGAGCAAATTTATTACAGAACAACACAAATGAATATGACAATTCTCAGTCTTAGTCCTAAAAATGATGAAATTTCTCAATCAGAGTGCTAACATCATACACACAGTCATTGTTGTCCTCTTCGAATGAGTCCCCACGAAGTACAATCTGCATATCATTCCTTCCCTTGATTTTTTTCACCATATTGTTTATAAAAGAGTGTAGCATACATCAAGAAATTTTATGTATTCACGAGACTTTTTTATACTTTTTGAAAAAAACACTTGACTCTCACCCTACGTGAGTGTCTAATTTTGCATCAATAAAAAAAGGAGTTATATATGGAAGAACAAACATTTTCTATTCGACACGTTTCTGCGATGTCAGGGGTCAGCATACGTACACTTCGTCTTTATGATGAGATAGGATTATTACAACCTTTAGTACGAACGGAAGCACGGTACAGACTTTATGGGAAAAATGAATTATTGCGTTTACAACAGATTCTATTCTATAAAGAACTTGATATTCCTTTGGCTACAATCCGAAAAATTCTGGATAATCCGGCATTTGATACACTCACTGCATTATATCATCATCACAAAGAATTACTCAAAAAGAAAGACAAAATTGAAAAACTTTTACAGACACTTACTCATACCATTCAATCAATAGAAGGAGAATTACAAATGAATTACGATGATTTGTATCAAGGATTTGATACAGTAACCGCCGAAGCATATCGAAAAGAAGCAAAAGAAAAATACGGAGCCGAGTCGGTTGAGCAATCAGAACATGCTCTGCTGAGTATGAAAAAAAAGGACTTTCAAACATTACAAGCCATGATGAGGAATACACTTGAAAATCTGTTCAATCTATCTCATAAACCTATGAATGATGCAGAAGTTCAAGGCTTGATTCATGAGTATTATAGAATAATCAGAGAACTATGGGGTACATCATCGTCTGAAGATTCTCAAGCAGAACAATTTATAGGATTAGGGCAGCTTTATTGTGATGATGAACGTTTTTACTTGGTTAATAATTGTTATAATAAAGAATTTGCTGAATTTATGGCTGCGGCAATTAAATATTATGCCGAAAAACAACTGTACTAAAAAAAAAAGGCGGTTATCAGCCGCCTTTTTTTATTTTTACTTATATCATATCGAATCGTGTATAGGGACGCAACACTTCGGGGACACGAATATGTCCGTCTTCGGTTTGATAATGTTCCAATATGGCTACCATTAATCGTGATGTTGCTAAACCACTGCCATTTAATGTATGCACAAATTCCGGTTTACCATTGGGTTCTTTATAGCGAATATTAGCACGACGCGCTTGAAAATTCTCAAAATTAGAACAACTGGACACTTCCAACCATTTTTGCTCACAAGGTGACCATGCTTCTAAATCATACGTCTTTGCGCTCGAAAAGCTTGTATCGCCATCGCATAATAAAAGTACACGATAGGGAATATGGAGTGCCTGTAAAATTTCTTCAACATCAATGACCAAGCTTTCTAATTCATCATACGATGTTTCCGGTTTGGCAAATTTTACTAATTCCACTTTATTGAATTCATGCACTCGTAAAAATCCGCGAGTATCTTTACCATAGCTGCCGGCTTCACGACGAAAACATGCAGAATAACCGCATAATTTTATTGTCAAGGCATCGTGTGGCAACATTTCATCACGATAAAAATTTGTAATAGGTACTTCTGCTGTTGGAATTAAATATAATTCGTCTTTTTCACATGTATATAAATCTTCTTCCATTTTCGGTAATTGCCCTGTGCCGCGCAAGGAAGCCGCATTGACTAAAAAAGGCGGAAAAATTTCAGAATATCCATGTTTTTCTAAGTGAAAATCGAGCATAAAATTGATAAGGGCACGCTCTAAAGAAGCACCTTTACCCACATAAAAACCAAAGCCGCTGCCAGTCACCTTCGCACCACGCTCGAAGTCAAGAATACCAAGTTGCTTACCGATTTCAACATGATTTTTACGAAAGCCCTGCTCACCACATTCACCTTGACGACGGATTTCAACATTGCCGGAAGCATCCTCACCATGCGGTACTGAGTGATGAAGCATATTGGGTAAACGCATCAATGCCGTTTCCAAATTTTGCTCAATGCCGCGCAACTCTTCATCATGTGCTTTGATGGTATCAGATACAATACGCATTTCTTCAATAAGGGAAGAAGCATCCTCACCGTTTTTTTTAAGTTTTGCAATTTCTTGAGTTACAACATTACGCCGATTTTTTAATGTTTCCGTTTCGCCGATAAGGGCACGGCGCTGTTGATCAAGCGAAAGTATGGCATCCACATCACCGCGTTCATGTTTGTTGTGAGTATTGGTGCGCACTTGCTCAGGATTCTCACGTATAAATTTGATGTCAAGCATAAGAGTTGATATATGATAATGAACAATAATATCCACGAAATTACGGAAAATTGACGGGGTACTACTACGGATAGAGAGATTAGTCAATAGAGTAAAGATAGCATCAAATCATAGGTGGATGTTTTTTCATAGATGTTCTTTTGCGATAAAGACTATACGTTTTGCCTCATTTCTTCCGTGACATTTTCCTTTTAATAAGTAAACCGCTTGATATTGACTGCATAACAATATATGGGAAAACAAAAAAGAATCACCCATAGCTTGTTTTCTCTTTACCCCATCATTTCTCATGTTCATACCTTCTAATCGTCGAAAAGGGGGTATTTTTGCACTTCATAACTATTCATCAATCCCAGAGAAAGAACTTATATCATGGCTATAGCATGTGGCATTGTCGGCTTACCCAATGTTGGTAAGTCAACACTTTTTAATGCACTTACGTCTAATCAGGCAGAAGCATCGAACTATCCTTTTTGTACCATTGACCCGAATGTAGGCATTGTAAATGTGCCCGACCCGCGTCTCAAAAAATTGTCAATAATCAATCAGACCGACAAAGAAATTCCGGCAATGGTTGAGTTTGTGGACATCGCCGGCTTGGTGAAGGGTGCCTCCAAAGGCGAGGGTTTGGGCAATCAGTTTTTGGGCAATATTCGGGCTTGTGATGCCGTGGCTCATGTAGTTCGTTGTTTCCGTGACGATAATGTGATTCACGTGCATGGCGATGTGAACCCTTTGCATGACATAGGAATTATAGATACTGAACTTATTCTGAAAGATGTGGAAACTGTTGAAAAGCGGATTGACACTTTGCAGAAAAAAATACGCGCCAATGATAAAGAAGCGAAAGAAGATGCCGAAATTTTGGAACAATTACGCAATCACCTCAATAATGGTAACACTGCACGCTCATTTGAACGCGATGAGCGCGGCGCAGCAGCAATAAAAGAATGTTATTTATTGACAGATAAGCCCGTGATGTATATTGCAAATACCGACGAAGAAGGCGTAAAAAACGGCAATCAATATATCAATGATGTAAAAGCACATGCAGAAAAAGAGCATGCTTTGGTGGTGGTAATTTGTGCCAAAATTGAAGCAGAAATTGCACAGCTTGATGATGAAGATCGTGAATTGTTTTTATCTGACTTGGGTATGGAAGAACCCGGTTTGGACAGGGTTATCCGCGAAGGATATAATTTATTGGGTTTGCAAACATATTTTACTGCCGGAAAAAAAGAATGTCGAGCATGGACAGTGAAAAAAGGAGCAACGGCACCACAAGCAGCAGGCGTTATCCACACTGATTTTGAAAAGGGATTTATACGTGCCGAAGTAATGAAATATGCCGATTGGGAACGTCTGGGCAGTGAACAAGCCGTCAAAGATGCCGGATTATATAAAATTGAAGGAAAAGAATATATTGTTCACGATGGCGATATTATGTATTTCCGATTTAATGTATAATACCTGAGAGTATTTCTTTAGTATGGATAATCTCCTCCGCATGTAAGCAGAGGAGATTTTTTTTATTCTTGTTTGCTTTATCGTATAATTAGAATACCTGTGGTGTAAAATATAGTAATGGAATATGAATATTGATTTTCTTCATCTAAGTATTGAAATTTCAATATCAGGCTATAGGGTTTTCTGACATTAATCATTATCACCAACAGTTCTTCGCATCTTTTTTATTTCATCAATTGTAAAAGGTGGTGTTTTTGAATGAATCATTGCATGGCAATTAGGACATACCGGAATTAAATCATTCTCAGGGTTAATATTGTACTCATATCCTACTGTAGCAATTGGGTTTATATGATGAACATGAATAAAACCTCTGCCTACTTCGCCAAAGTAGTATTCAAAATTAAAATCACATATTTGACAAGAATAACCATGATGAGTTAAGCAGACCTTTCTTGCTTGAGGATTACGTTCATAGCGTGTTTGTATAATCTCTTTTGATTTTCCTTCGGTGTAGGACTCCGTAACCTCATGTATCACATCATTTGATAGAAAACTATTTTTAATAAGTTTATTTTTGGTAATAAAATCAAACCATTGTGATTCTAATTCATCAACAATCTCAGAATGAATCGAAATACCACTTCGTTGAGGAAACCATTGTTGAAGATTGTTTGGATCTACTTTGTCCAGTAAATCTTTGCTGAATATATTGTCAATTTCCGGGTTTATTAAGACATCAAATTCTATGTCAATATAATGAGCGGTTTTTTCCGGAGTCTTATCCCAATGTGGAGCTATATAATGCGAACTTTTAGCGTATCCACTTCCCATGAGTCCTTTCGGTTCTTTCCCAACTCTCATGAGAAATATTCTATCTCCTTTTTTAATATTTTTTGAGTTACCACAACTCCAACGACTTTCAGTATAACCAATTTTCTCAAGAAAATCGAGATTCTCTCTCAAATCTGTCCATTCCCATTTAGTCGGATTCCATGTAATGAGAAATGTATGAGTACTTTTACTCAATGAAAGAGTGGGGGATTGAAGATACGCATTGATATTGCTTAATAGATTATCAAGTGCCATGTCATTTTCTCTATTTGTCCATGCCGGAGTACCATCAAATGAATCAATAGCATTTGAATTACCAAATTCCTTTACAGTATATAGTGGTGAGGATTTTCCTGTTACTAATCCAATTTCACAATTGGGTTCATCGGTTAAAGGTTTAATGTAGAATTTTTTTGCATGTACTTTATACCCATTCAGCTCCCATGTCTTTACAAGAGAAGGATGTACAAACACTAATTCATGTTCTTTCCTATGTTGAAGATAGGGCTTCTGTTCTCTTTCAAATTGGAACCCCGCTTGTTCTAATTTGAATTTGAGATTGTCGAATATTGTTTTTCTTTGCAGCATGTGTTTAACCAAATTGATCGGCTACTATGTCAAAAGTATTTTCTTTTAAGTAATCAAAGTATAAATCAATATTCGGCGGTAAAATTCTGTTTTATCCCACAACCAATAGCGTGATTATACCGATGCCGGTACATCAACCCAATCGCCGCCCGATTGAATAAGAGTAATTAATTCATCTACGGCATATTCTGTGGGGACATTTTTTTTGACCACTTCTTTTCCCTTATATAAGGTGATTTTTCCCGGACCTGAGCCGACATAACCATAATCCGCGTCTGCCATTTCTCCCGGACCATTGACAATGCAACCCATAATGCCGATTTTTACGCCTTTTAAATGAGAAGTGCGCGAGCGAATAAGTGCTGTGGTTTCTTGCAAATCGAAAAGTGTTCGTCCGCAGGAAGGACAAGAAATATATTCGGTTTTTGAAATACGTGTGCGTGTTGCTTGTAAAATACCGAATGCTATATCATTCATTATTTTATGTGAGCGATTATCGTGATATGACAACATAAGCCCATCGCCCAAACCATCAAGTAATAATGCACCTGCATCCGTAGCCGAACGAAGCATAATTTCTTCCGCTGTGTCAGTTTCCGAAAAAGTATAGGCAATAATAATGGGGTTGCTGATATGGCGTAAAAGCAGCTCAACAAAAAAGCGCCTTTGTTCTGCCATCGCATGTGCATTATCGGTAGTGAGAATAATCACACAGGTTGCATCATTGCGCAATATATCAAATATGGTTTCATCATAATGTCCGGCATCAATTCTAAGAAAATTCTTTATGGCAGAACGTTTCTGATGTGATTGATATGTTTCAAGAGTAAATAATGGATAATGCTGAGTTTTTTCTTGTTGCCAATATTCAATATCTTGTATAATGCCAAGAGTGCCCGGAATTTCAAAGGAAAGAGATTGCTTGCCTATATACAAATAATCACAAGCCATATCTGCAATATTCCATTTATCCAAGGGAATGGAATATGCATAGCCGACGCGAAAAATATGAGCGGGATTTTCTATGGTAAATTGTGAAAAATCGGCAATAATACGCGGCACATTTTTTCCGCCTATGGTGTCAATGTCATGGCTTTCGCGACGTGAATAATGGTAGGGATCAATGGGATATACCGTAATCGGTGCAATGGGCTTTTGCTTTTGGCGGCGCTCATTGTACGGTGCAATTAATCGTTGTGCTACGGGAATTTCCGCTTCGGGTTCTTCGGTCAAAGAAACGCGCACCGTATCGCCCAAACCGTCTTCCAGCAAAGCACCGATGCCACTTGCTTTCATGGAAATAACCACATTGTGATAATCAAATTCTTCACAAATGCGGATAAATTCCATTGCCGATTCGACCATGCCCAAAGGTGTGTCGCCATAACGACTTAATATTCTGTCCGATAAAGAGCCGTGATTGGTACCGATACGCATGGCGGTTCCATATTCTTTACAAATTTTTACGAGCGGTATAAATTTTGTACGAATGCGCTCCAATTCACGATTATAAGCATCATCAGTATATTCAATAAATTCAAATTTCTTTTTATCGGCATAATTCCCCGGATTAACCCGTACTTTTTCCACAAGGCGTGCCGCTATTTCTGCTGCATTTGGTGTGAAATGAATATCGGCAACAAGGGGAGTAGTGTAACCGCGTTCACGTAATAATTTTTTTATAGTTCCCAGATTTTCTGCTTCGTCTTTGCTCGGTGCAGTTATCCGCACTAATTCACACCCCGCTTCTATCATGCGAATTGATTGCGCCACTGTGGCTTCCGTATTCATGGTGTCGGTGGTGGTCATGGATTGCACACGTATAGGATTCGTGCCGCCCATACGCACATCGCCAATATTTACTTCGCGAGTAATAAAACGTGCATATTCCGTTAAAGAAGGACAATATGGCATGAAGGATTGTGAAGTCATAAACTGAGAGAAAACGTATAAAATAAAAAGAAGTGAAAGTACTGTTGTGGATATTATATTTTTTTACTTACTTCATAGAGAATTTTCTTTTCGCGATCACTGAGACTTTTATAGCCACTGCTTGATATTTTGTCTAATATTCTGTCAATTTCTTCTTGGGGTATTTCATCGCCATTGGAAATACAATAGCCGGAGCCTTTTTCTGAACACTCTTGGGAAGTATCTTTTTTATTGTAAAGAGAATAGATATTACGTTTTTTTTTTCTCTGTATGGATTTCTCGCCCCGAGAGAAAGGTCGCATTATTCTGTCAAGAAAGGAAAAGACACGCAAATCATCGCCATGTTTAAGCAGCATATAGCCAAAAAAAGCACCGCCTAAGTGGGCAAAATGGGCAACGCCGGAATCGGGGTTGAATATTCCCTGCATTAAATCAATGCCACCATAAATCATAACAAATATTTTTGCCGGAATAGGAAAAAATATGGGAAACATCATAATCGGGCGATCGGGGAAGCTTAAACCGAAAGCAAGCAATACACCAAAAATTGAACCCGAAGCTCCTACCGTCGGGATTAATTGTGCATCAGGCAATAATGATGTGGCAAGTTGTATGAGTCCTGCGCCGATGCCGCATAAAAGATAAAATTGTGCAAAACGCCGTGTGCCCCACACATTTTCCAATTCAACACCGAATATCCACAAAGCGAACATATTCCAAAATAAATGCATTATGCCGCCATGCATAAATTGATAGGTAAGCAATTGCCATGGATAAAATTCACCTGTTTGAATATGTTGCAATGCAAAAAATTGCGTAAAATATCGTCCTAAGGATACACCATCAATAACAAGTGTGGAAAAAATAAGCGCATCGGCTAAAAATACCAGAATATTCGTTATCAATAAAAATTTAATCATGGGAGGGAAAAAACTGAACCCTCCCATTCTTGGTGTATATGGTTGTTGCGAATCGTAATAGTTGGGCATATTACCTACCATTGAGTGAAACATGCCCGTAGGACGTTCGGTTGCCGACGCTATTTTGATTATGCTTACAAGGAAAGAGCTTCCACGCCGGGCAATGGTTTGCCTTCTAAAAATTCTAAGGAAGCACCGCCGCCTGTGGAAACATGACTTACTTGTTTTTCTAAACCGAATTGCGCTATGGCAGCAGCGGAATCACCACCCCCGATGACGGTGATTGCTCCTTGGGCTGTGGCTTGGGTGAGTGCTTGCGCCACCGCTAATGTGCCCGCCGCAAAATTGCTCATCTCGAAAACGCCCATCGGTCCATTCCACACAATAGTTTTGGAGGAAAGTATTGCTTCGGTATAAGCAGCGCAGGTTGCCGGACCTATATCCAAACCCATCCAACCCGCGGGGATATGATCAACCGTGACAATAGTGCGCTCGGCTTCATTGGAAAAAGCATTCGCTATGATGGCATCGGTCGGTAAGAGTAAATGCACATTCTGAGCTTTGGCAGCGTCAAGAATATCTTTGGCTAATGAGACTTTATCCGCTTCTACCAATGAAGAACCCGTTTCATAGCCCATAGCTTTATAAAAGGTAAACATCATCCCTCCGCCGATGAGTATGGTATCGCAGTTATTCATCAATTGGCGGATAACATCAATTTTACCGGAAACTTTCGAGCCGCCGAGTATGGCAGTGAAAGGTCTTTGGGGTTTGCCCAGAGCATCGCCCAGATATTGCAATTCTTTTTGCATCAATAATCCGGCAGCACGCTCGGTAAAGTGGGAAGCTATGCCCGTTGTGGTGGCGTGGGCGCGGTGAGCAGTACCAAAAGCATCATTGACATACATATCGCCCAAATGGGCTAACGAGGTAATAAAGTCAGCATCATTGGCTTCTTCTTCAGCATAAAAACGGACATTTTCCAAGAGTACAATATCTCCGGGATTTGCCGATGCAATAACCGATTGCGCCGCTTCACCGATACAATCGTCTGCAAAGTGAACGTGGGCTGTGGTCAGAGTGCGCAAATGTGCAGCCACGGGTGCTAAACTATAAGCAAGATTGCGCTTGCCTTTCGGACGACCCAAATGGGACATCAGAATCACTATTGCCCCGCGGGAAGTGAGATTTTCAATAGTCGGTAAAGATTCGACTATGCGTTTATCGTCGGTGATAGTGCCATCTTCATGCAGCGGTACATTAAAATCAACACGTACTAAGACTTTTTTGCCTTGAACATCCAAATCGGTGACTGATCGTATCATGAGTAAAATCCTTGAGAGAAATGAGTAAATATCATCTTCAAAAATAAAAGGATTATCGGGAAGAAGAGCTTTCTGCGATGAGAATGAAGGTGGATGGGGTGTTCATATTCTTGAAAACAATCTTTAGGTATTTTCCTCTCTTTTCATCGTCTCTGCCCTTCGGCTCACGTACTCCGTTTTTCTATGCTCATAGTAAGTGCATAGTCTCTATTTCTCTGCCCACTTTTTCGATTTCTCTGCCCTTCGGCTGACTTTCTATGGCTTACTATTTATCTTCTGAGATGCCGGAAGTTGAAATGCAGCACCCGGAAGTTGAAGCGCAGCACACGGAAGTTGAAGTGCAGCACCCCGAAGTTGAAGTGCAGCACCCCGAAGTGTATTATCGCACATAAAAGGTGAAAGTCACATTCCGGAAGGTAAAAAGCGTCCCAAAGTAGAAGCCACCCCATACTCAGAGAAGATAATTCCGAAATTCAGAGCACATATAATGGAGAAATATTTACGATCTTTGCATTATGCATCTACGGGACAATGGGATTTAGATGGTATGAAAGTTCCTCATCCGGTTAATCTTAATACAGGTGAAAAAATAAGAAATCCATATCTGACTACAAAAACTACAAAAACTATAAAAGCAGGAATAAACAAGCTAAACAAAAGAAAGAGGTAAACATTATGAAAATTGGACGGACACTTTTTTGGTTTGACTTTGGTAATGGTAAAGACCAGGCTCTTACTCGAGAGTTTTGGGGAATAGCACATCTATTGAATCGTTTGTTGAATACTCGATACAATGGAAAACGAATTGAATTTATCAATATTTATTATTATATAGAAGAGGAATATGAACGCCGTCCTATACTTGAAAAGGATATGCCTGATTACAAAGGCGGTCCTTTGTCATATTTTGCTGTCTGGGATATTGTGTATTTTAACTCATTAGATTGGGAAGAAAAGCAACGGTATATATGGGAAAAATCATGTCAATATATTAAAAAGTCGGCAGAAATTATAAAAAACAAAAAATTATTAGATGCTATAGAATATGCGTATGAAGAAGGGTTACGTCTTAATTTAGATACAAGTTATTGCCGTTTCGAGATAACAATAGAGTATAATGGCTTACCTTTTAAAATATCATTATGGATCAAGTATGGTCAGAATATAATATATTCTACATTAACAGTAGAAAGCGATGAGGACATATATGAAATGGAGCTATTGTCATGGGTTGATGGGTATGATTTATTCTCGGATATGCATAGGAAGTTAGAATTTGACGGTAAGAACATAATAATTAAAGGATATAGAGAATTTGAGTTTTTTCCGATAAAAATTTCTTTGGATGAAATACTGTCATTCGAAGGATAACTATAGCAGCTAATGTTCTTTGAAAACTATGAGGTATTTCGATTAGCCCCATCCCGTCCTTCCCCGACGGGGAAGGCGAAAAAAGCGTTTGATGTGCTTGGCGAATTGCCGAATCATTGAGTCAATACTTGCGCGTTCAGTCAAAAAATGAGTAATTTTGTCAAGGCATCCAAAGTTTAAAGCAAAGTCAATCAGGCATAAACAGGCGAAAATGCTGATGATGTGACGGAGGGTATAATACAGTTAAGAAAGAGAAAATTACGATTAGTTCCTAATCGGCGCAGAGTTGACGCATCTTATACTGTACTGAATGAATAAAGGTTATAATTATGATTGTAAGAAAAGAAATAATAGAGCAATTAAGTAAAGAACTATCATTGTCCTTTACAGGAGCAGAACAAGATTGGGATATTGAATTGGCAGACAAAAGTAGAGTCGTTGAGTTCATTTCCTTTTATAAAAAATATAATTTATCAATTGAAAAAAAATACGCTACAATGTCCCTTATATTGGCTTCTTATGATAAATTTCTAAATGACAAAGAAATAGATAGAGACAACAAATGGGATAAAATTAAGTTAATATTATCATCTGAAAAAGAAATTTTCAATGATTTGATAGAGTATTGGTCAGCTGCTAATGAAATTGAAGACGTGTTTAGAATTACACCTTTAATAAGGGGATTAAGGATAACCAATTAGCGTTTCCCCATCTCTCCGTTCTTTGAACACTATGAGGCATTTCGATTAGCTCCATCCCGATTCCCCGACGGGGAAGGCGAAAAAGCGTTTGATGTGATGGCGAATTGCCGAATCATTGAGTCAATGCTTGCGAGTTCAGTCAAAAAATGAGTAATTTTGTCAAGGCATCCAAAGTTTAAAGCAAAGTCAATCAGGCATAAACAGGCGAAAATGCTGATGATGTGACGGAGGTTTTGAACTCCCGAGGTGAAGCATATCCTAAAGTTATAGTGGAGGGTTATGGAGAAATCCCTTTTCCAAAAGGTCAGTTCACCCCAAATAATTCACAAATTCTAAGAAAAAACTTACGCCAGGTTTAAAAGATAACTTTAAAAAGTGGTGGATTCAACAAGGCAGAGTTTGGCCAGATGTTCCAGAAGGTAGTACACTAATATTCATCATATTAAACCTCTTAGTCGCGGAGGCACAAATTCTTTTGATAATTTAGTTCCTTTAATACATCCTGAACAACATCCACCATTTACTAATTGGTGGAGAAGATACTGAAAGCAAACAAAATGAAACAGTATATGAATTATATTAAAAAATTAATAGACATAACTCTTAAGGGGACAATTTTAACTTTCGAAAACCTGACATCCTCATTCATCATGAACAGGGAAGCGTCAAAAGATGAAATTGTGAATTGTGAATTACATTTTAACAAAAAAATTCCTAATGATTATAGGTCTTTTCTACATGAATTTAATGGTGGTATTCTTTTTAAAATTGACAATTATGCTGGATTTAAGCTTTTAAGTACCCAAGAAATGATTAAACACAATGAATTTCAGAAAGAGAATTTTGGACAAGACTGGGATTCTGAAATCATTTTTTTTTGTGAATGTATCGGTGATGCAGAATACCTTGGGTTTAAGTTCCATAAAAATGAATCTGTTAATGTAGTTCATTGTATAATGGATGTGTTACCTCATGAATGGAAAATTATAGAAGATTCTTTTGATAATTTCATAGACAAGTTAATTGAAGAAAAGGGGGAGAAATATTGGTTAGATTCGTGATGTCACTAAAGAGGTAAGAAACAGATAGACTACACTTTCAACCCTTTGAAAGTAAATACTTTAGTGTTTTCATCAAAATATCCGTTCTTTGAAAACTATGAGGTATTTCGATTAGCTCCATCCCGATTCCCCGACGAGTAAGGCGAAAAAAGCAGGGCGGAGTTTTGGGTACATAATCCACCCCGTCCTTCGGACACCCCTCCGGCGGAGGGGAATTTTGAAATTCATTGCGTCACGGAATCCCAAAGGGACGACATATTTATAGACTTGTTCTTCTGCGTATATTACTTTGCCTATTTGCCAATAAAGGAGCATCCATTCAGAGACAACATTGCAGATGGTTTTTGTCAAACACTATTCACTAATACTTGAAATTTTGAAACAAATACTGCCAATACAAAGAAAAACAATCAAAGCAAATAGGAAGAACACTTTAACTTCATACCCGGATTGTGTGATTTTCCTCAAGGCTTATCCTGTGACAATCGTGGGTTCATGAAGGACGGGAAAACGCACCGACCGCGCAATGAAACAAAGATGATGCGCTTGTGCATGGAGTGCCATAGCTTTTTCTTTCATAGAATCATGAAGTACAGTGACTTGCGGATATAAGGTAACTTGCTGAAATTCGCCACTGCCATCTGCATTTTCTTGCATGATGCCTTTTGCATTATCTGTATATGCAATGACAATAATTCCTGAGTCCGCACATAAATGTAAATACCATAGCATATGACAGCCGGAAAGTGATGCCACTAATAATTCTTCGGGATTGTATTTGGTAGTATCACCACGAAAGGCGGAATCGGATGAGCATTCGAGAGCAGGTTTATTTTCTGCATAAATGGTATGGCTGCGTGAATAGGAAGAATAATCTTGTGTTCCTTTACCATTATTGCCTGTCCATGTCATTGCAATGGTGTAGTGATGTTGTTTTTTCATAGAGAAATAAAAAAAATAAGAAATTTTCCGTAACTTGCATCCAACATGCTTCCTCCGCTTCCCATAAGAACAGCGCGCTCAGAGGGAGCATTTTGCTTTTTTAGCGACGGGTAGTTTCAATGCTCATGTAAGTCTGAGAACTTTCCACATTTGTTGATCTATACTGTTAACTATATGTCTTTCGAACCTATCTTTGTGTATTGCTATACAAAGCAAATCAGTTGGTCGTGAAAAACCAACATAAGCCATTTTAGCTGAACTTTTATGATGAACTTTTTCGTCATTAAAACTAGTACCCAAAAATTGATTTGATAATCTTTCAGATTCGTGTTGACCTTGATAACATGATTCCAAATACAATGTTGCACAATGCGTTTGTCCTTTTACTGAGTGAACGCTTGTAATTTCAATTTCAAATCCGTCTTCGTTGTAATGGTTTGTTGGTGAAATTATTTCGGGATTGTCGGCAGGAATTTCGACATTATCAGTATTGATGAAATCTGAGCTTGTAGAAATTGTTCTGTCGAAAAATTGAAGCAAAGTCGGAACGTAGGCTTTTATACTTTCCCAAACTTCGTTTGTTTTTTCTTGTATTATTTCGATTGACCAATTGTAAAGGTTTAAATTAAGTTCGTCATATTTTTGAATGTCTTTGTCATGAATAAAGTCAATCAGTTTTTTCTTTGTGTAAGGTCTTTCGTCGGTCATATTGATGTTCTCCAAACGCAATATTTTTAGGAATGCGTTTAAAATGTTCTTACGCAAAGGCTCTAATGTTTTCTTTTTCTCATAATACAACAAATAACTTTTCAAGTTTTCATAATCTAGTTTAGGCTTTCCTTTTTCTTTTTTGAAACCCTTGTGATAATCTTCTAAACGTAGTTTTGTTATGTCGTTTCGATTTTGTTCGTTTTCCTTCCAACCTGTGTTCCAGCAAACAACTTTAATGTCTTTAAAGTTTTTGGTTGATTTTAAACTTCCATTTTCTCTGTATTCTTTTACCAATTGAGCAAAGTAGGAAATGACTTGATTTTTTGTATCATCGTTAAAAACCAAGATGTGGGGTTTTAATGTACAATCATTAAGTCCTACAATATCAAAAGTCACATCTCTGTACAAAGCAAATCTTTTCACTACATCGGCAATTGGCTTACTTAGTCGTTGGCTACCGTTTAAGCGCAAAACATCTGCTCTGTCCTGCCAAACATCTGTTGCTTTTACAGAATTATAAATTGCTTGATTTTTGTCGCCAATTCTTTGAATTTTTGAAACGCTGTTTCCTTCATCATAAAATATCTTTTCCAACAAATTGTACTGATGTGTGTCCATATCTTGCATTTCATCTACAAAAACGAAAGAAAATCGTTTCTGCAGAATGGTTTTGATATTGGGTATTTCTGTCAAATAACATTCCGCTAAAAAATATGCATCGTCATAATGCAAAACGCCCGATAACAAAATTTGCTGTTTTATTGTTTTGAAAGTTTTGTATGATGCTGAATTGCTGTTACTTCTTAATATTATATTTCCGTTCATTCCGTTTGTCAAATTCAAATCAATGTCAAAGCGGAAATTCTTAAATAAATTCTCAGGGTCGTGCTGATTATTTAACCAAGTTTTAGCAGCGGAATTTGGAAGATTGTTATAACGTTTCGTTGCAACTTCATTGTAAATTTCGTGGTCAATTCTGTTTGGTTTTTTCTTGCACTTCTGAACGTAAAATGGAATAGCTAAAAATTCATCAACAAAACTCTGTATAGTTCCGATAAAATTTGGATAGGGAAATAATTTGGGGCAATGCTTTTGAATTTTCTCTTTTATCTCGTCAATAGCTGCGTTGGTATGTGATAAAACTAATATGCCCGAGCCGTCAGCAAATGGAAGTTTGCGTTCTAAAATAACCAACTTTGCCAATAAAGCCGTCGTTTTTCCGCTCCCAGGAACGGCTTGCAAATCTATTGTGCGAAAATCACGAATAAATGCTTTTCGTTCGTCATCAAAAGTTTTCCCCGCAGGTAAAAGCAATCGTTCTGCATGTTGAATTTCTTCGTCTGTTATGTCAATTACCTGAGGCATATTTAATCGCTTTTACAAGATAATTTATAGTGTCGTTTGCATCATCTGTAATTTGTATGTTGGGAGCTGCCTTGAGTAAATCTTCATCTATAGCGTTTGCAATGTGATAAGCAATGGCAGTTTTTTTCAAAGTTTTGTTTATCAACTTTTTTGCAAGTTCTTTTTCAAAATCAGTATCCCAATCCGTTCCTCTGTGAATTGATTTTACTGCATTTTGTAAGAGTGTAGTTAAACTCGCTGATTTAAACAAAGAATACTCCAATGTCCAATTTGGTGCGGGAAAATATTTTACATTTTGCTCTGCTTTGCCGTTTATGGTTGCTAATTTCGCTTGTGTTTCCTGTTGAACGGTTTGTGTATCTCGTTTTACAAAATCATCTCCGTTCTTTTCATATTCACTAATGTCAGAATCGGTAATTACTGCAACAGGAATTGTCATATAGGGTTCTGTTTGTCGCAAGTAAATTTTTGCGTAATGGTCAAAACCTGTGTTTCCAATATTTACAATGGAAACCCCTTTTTCAGTTAAGTTAACTCCGATTGCTTTTGCAATGCTTGGCAAAAGGAGTTCTTCTGCCCAACCTTCAACTAAAATCACGCCCTTGGCAAAAAACAAATTAGCTTTTGTGGTGTCCAAAAACTTTTCTAAAAACTTGTAGTCGTCTTTTTCTAACTTAGTGTAAGTATCACCCATTGGAAAAGCATTTGCATTATTGCAAATAATCAAATTTTCCAGTTTGAGTTTGGAAGCCAAATTCGGACTGTGTGTAGAAAGAATTAGTTGTATGTCTTTTTGCTTTTGAAATGCTTCAATGACTTGCATTTGTGCCTGTGGGTGCAAATGTGCTTCCAATTCTTCAACCAAGCCTAAACGCAAACCACTCCAATTTGATTTGTTTAAATGAAGCAATTCCGCAGCCATAAACAAACGGTTCAACGTTCCTAAACCAGGGTTTGGTTCGCCCTTAAGCGTTAAGGATAATTTTTCGAGAATGCTTTTAATATCATTTGATGAAGCTTTGAACTCTGCTTCATGGTTATTACTATAAAGTTTTTTTATATAACCGTCAATTTTATTTTTTATTTGTTTTCCTTCCTGTGGTTTAAATGTTTCATCTTCACCATCTTCATTTGTGGGTTTGGCTTCAAATTCACCTTTAAAATACTTTTTTAGTTCTTCACTTAAGGTTTCAAAAATTTGCACAAGTTCATGATCTTTCTCTTTTCCTTTAAAGGCTTCATCGCCCAAAAGAATTTGGGATAATCGTGAATTTCTTTTAGCAATCAATTCGTTCTCAGCATCACGTAAAGGTTTTAGATAAGTGGCTTTTAAATATTCTTTTGCTTCTGCCGTAAGTAAATAGCCGTCTTCATCAACACCTGCTTTTACATCGGTTGGCAAAATTTTATCCTCTTGGCGTTTTACATCATAATTGAGTCTTAAAAATGATTTCGCATCCGCACCAGTGCCTTTCCAGCCCAGCCATTCTGTAAAATTTTTTGCTTCTTGGGGAATTAAACCTTCAAAAGTTAATTCTATTCGTAATCTATCAGCACGATTGTAGAAATCTTTATCTTCGACTCTGATATAGTCATAGCTATGTGTTTTTAGAATCAATTTAACAGCGTCAATAATTGCAGTTTTACCTGAATCATTTTCACCAATAATTACATTTAAACCTTCAGTTAGACATAGGTCTAAATGCGGATTAGTTCGGTAGTCTGTTGTATCAGTTGAGCCGAATTTTCTAAAATTCCAAAGTTTAATATTTGATAAGTACATGAATTTTATTATAAGTTTTACGGATAGTGATAATCTATTAAACTATCATTATTTCGTAGTTTTAATAAACAAGACCCCATGAAATTTCTCTCATGAGGTCTTGTGTTTTTTCGTACTGATGTGTTTTTTATTTATGAGCAACCGCTGGTTGTGCCGCAATCATCACAGACAGTGCAACTGCCATTGCGCTTCACACGCATGGACGCGCAGTTGGAGCATTGTTCGCCCGTATAACCTTTGGCTTTGGCTTCATAGACTTTGGATTTTGTGCCGCCATTGCTATGAGTGTTGCTGATGGATTCTACTGTTTCGGCGACCAAATCGGTTAAGACCGGATTGTCGAAGTCAAGATGCAATGTCGGTAATACACTTTCGACAGGTTTGGCTTTTTTACTGCCATTGCCATTACCATTTTCGGAAACTTCATCCACGGCTTTCACATGAACAAAATCCGTGCGTTTTAAGTAATCATAACCGATGGAACGGAAGACATAATCAAGAATAGACGTAGAATTTTTGATTGCTTCATGACCTTGCACATTGCCTGCCGGCTCAAAACGTGTGAAAGTAAATGTGTCCACAAGTTCTTCAAGCGGCATACCATATTGCAATGCTTTGGAAGCCAATACCGCGAAACAATTCATAAGTCCTTTGAAGGAAGCACCTTCTTTGTACATATCAATGAAAATTTCACCGAGTGAGCCATCTTCATATTCGCCTGTACGCAAGAAGACTTTATGTCCACCGACAGTTGCTTCGCGCACATGACCTGTACGTTTTTTCGGTAAACGACGGCGTTCTGCACGGTGATAGACTCTTTCGACAATGCGTTCCTGCACTTCACGCGGTCCTTTGGTTTCGTCCAAACTATCTTCATCGCCCAGCATAATTACTTCATCAATCATATCGTCGGATGAAGAGTTAAGCGGTTGTGATAATTTGGAGCCATCACGATAAAGCGCAATTGCTTTTACCATGAGTTTCCATGATTGCATATAGACATTATCCACATCGGTGACAGTTGCATCAGCGGGCATATTGACTGTTTTACTGATGGAACCGCTGATGAATGGTTGCGCTGCTGCCATCATACGCACATGCGCCATATAATCAATATAGCGTTTGCCATGTTTGCCGCATTTATTGGCACAATCGAAAATAGGCAAATGCTCTTCTTTAAGATGAGGCGCGCCTTCAATCATCATCGTACCGCAGATATAATCATTTGCTTTTTCTATTTCATCTTTGGTAAAGCCAAGTTCACGAAGCATATCGAAAGAGAAATCATCAAGTTGCTTATCGGAAAAACCGAGAGAATGACAGAAATCTTCGCCGAGAGCCCATTTATTGAAAGCAAATTTTATATCAAAAACATTATCCAATTGTTTTTCGATAATTTCAATTTTATCATCGGGGAATCCTTTTTCTTGCAAGCGTTTACGGTTAATCGTCGGACATCCTACCAATGTGCCGTGCCCTTTGCAATATTTTTCAATATCATCAATGGCTTTTTCGGAATAACCAAGATTCACAAGTGCTTTGCGTACCGATTGATTGACAATTTTGAAATAACCGCCGCCGGCAAGTTTTTTGAATTTCACGATAGCAAAATCAGGTTCTATGCCTGTGGTATCGCAATCCATAACAAGACCGATGGTGCCTGTGGGAGCGATAACAGAAACTTGCGCATTACGATAGCCATATTGTTCGCCGAGTTCAAGGGCATTGTCCCATGCTTTGCGTGCTGCTGCAACTAATGGAGCGGGGCATATCCCTTCATCAATACCCATAGGATAAACGGTGAGTTGTTCATACTCTTCCATTGGTGCATTGTAAGCGGCTCGGCGATGATTGCGCATAACACGAAGCATGGACTCAGCATTGCGTTGATAGCCGGGGAAAGTGCCGACATCACGTGCCAATTCAGCGGAAGTAGCATACGATTCACCCGTCATGATAGCCGAAATAGCACCGGCAATGGCAAGTGCTTTGGGTGAATCATAGGGGATACCGGCAACCATAAGAATAGTGCCTAAGTTGGCATATCCCAAGCCGAGTGTGCGGAATTCATAACTTAATTGTGCTATTTTTTTCGAGGGAAACTGTGCCATAAGTACTGAAATTTCAAGTACTACAGTCCATAGTTTTACAGCATGACGGAAATCATCGGTTTGAAAATTACCGGCTTCGCTCACAAAGTGATTAAGATTGATGGAAGCAAGGTTACAAGCCGTATCGTCAAGGAATGCATATTCTGAGCATGGGTTCGTGCCATTGATGCGCCCGTCAGCCGGACATGTATGCCATTCATTAAATGTGGTATCGAATTGCAAGCCCGGATCGGCAGATTTCCATGCACTCATATTGATTTTTTGCCATAGATCACGTGCACGAACTTTGCGAGCAACTTCGCCATTGGTGCGCCAGCGTAATTCCCACATTTCATCACGCTCAACAGCATGCATAAAATCATTGGTTACGCGGACGGAATTGTTCGAGTTTTGTCCTGAAACCGTGATATATGCCTCTGATTCATAATGTGTGTCGAATGCATCAAAATCCAAGGAAGTATAACCTTGTTCCACAAGAGCAAGCGTCCGCATAATGTAATTGAGGGGCACGCCGCGATGAACGGCATTATGGACAAGTTTATCGAGAGCAGGATTTGTTTTTCTATTTGTACCATTAGCGATAGCTTCGCTCATGATGGCTTTTAAGAATGTAGAGCAAATTTTGGAGCCGGAAACCAACGCGGCAACTTTTTCTTCTTCTTTTGCTTTCCATTCGATAAATGCTTCAATATCAGGGTGATCAATATTGACAATGACCATTTTTGCTGCACGCCTTGTTGTTCCACCGGATTTAATAGCCCCCGCTGCCCGATCGAAAATTTTCAGAAAACTCATTAAGCCCGAAGAATAACC
>VYMG01000081.1_pt1 | contig 44511 bp, 31 predicted proteins | sample 5115261 | NCBI WGS metagenome assembly VYMG01 (sample SAMN12291781, study PRJNA351875) | freshwater metagenome | isolation source: freshwater lake | place: USA: Michigan, Wintergreen Lake | collected 2013-08-08
TAGGTGAGCTCGGCTTCTTGGGAATATTAGTTCCCACGGAGTATGGCGGTTCCGGTATGGGATATCAAGAATATGCAATCATCGTTGAAGAAATTGCTCGGGCTTGTCCGGCTATCGCTTTGGGGGTAGCAGCACATAATGGGCTTGGCATAGGGCATATTCTTCGCTTCGGATCGGAAGAAACAAAAAAGAAATATTTGCCGATGTTAGCATCCGGCGAAACTCTTGCTGCATGGGGATTAACTGAGCCCGGCTCAGGATCTGATGCCGGTGGTATGCGTACTATCGGTGTGCGTGATGGCGATGATTTTATTATCAATGGCAGTAAAAACTTTATTACACATGGCAATGTCGGAAATGTGTGTGTGATGATGACTGTAACCTCGCCGGAAAAAGGTAAAAAAGGAATTTCTGCTATTGTTGTTGATAAAACAATGCCCGGCTTTTATGGCTCGAAAAAAGAAAATAAACTCGGAATGCGTTGTTCGGATACTGCGGGAATAACTCTCGATAATGTAAGGGTTCCGGCTGCTAATTTGCTCGGAAATGAAGGTGAAGGTTTTATTCAAGCATTACAAATTCTCGATGGCGGACGTATTTCTATTGCTGCTTTATCGGTTGGTTTGGCGCAAGGTGCTTTGGATGCTGCTCTCAAATATTCTCATGAAAGAAAACAGTTTAATCAACGCTTGAACGAAATGCCTGCTATTCAAATAAAATTAGCAAGAATGGCTACCGAAGTTGAAGCTGCAAGAGCATTGACATATAAAGCTGCTTGGATGCGTGATAATGGACAAAATATTACTGTGGCGGCTGCGCAAGCTAAAATGTATGCTTCTGAAATTTGTGTAAAAGCTGCCGAAGATGCAATTCAAATACATGGTGGATACGGTTATATTAAAGAATATCCCGTAGAAAAATTATGGCGCGACAGTAAACTTCTTACTATAGGTGAAGGAACAAGTGAAGTGCAACGGATAGTTATTGCAAGAAATATCTTTGCAGAAATGTAATTCCATCAATACAATAATGGCTGACACTCAATGCACATTGCCTATGTAAGCAGTTTTGATCCACATAATGTCAGTAGTTGGTCCGGAACAGGATATTTTATTGCTGAGGCATTAAAAAATACCCGACATAAAGTATCCTTTATTGGACCGTTAACTGAAAACGGTGCATTGTTGTCAAAATTAAGACAACAATTCTACGCTTCGATTTTTCAAAAAAAACATATCCGCGGTTTTGATGAAAATATATTACAAGGATATGCACGACAAATTGCCAAACAATTACACCGAGTTCAACCGGATGTTATTTTTAGCGTGTGGTCTTTGCCGATTATTGACCTGGAAACAGATATCCCCATTAGCTTTACAGCTGATGCGTTATTTTCATTGATGAAGGATTTTTATCCTGATTGGTCAAATATAACGGAAGCTACCAAGATTAATGGAATAAACTCGGATATAAAATCTCTCGCAAAAGCAAGTGCGGCAATTTACTGCTCTGACTGGGTTGCCGATGAAGCAATACAACAATATAAAACACCTAAAGAGAAAGTGCATGTTGTACCTTATGGAGCTAATATTCATAAGGATTTTATACCCAATGCCCAACAAGTTATACGTACATCTCGCCAAGATTCTTGCTCCCTCTTATTCCTTGGTGTGGACTGGAGAAGAAAAGGCGGCGACATTGTGTTTAATACATTAAAACATTTGCGAAATAGTGGTGTGAATGCAGAATTGACAATATGCGGTTGTGTACCTCCAAAAGAAGTTGCAGAACATAAGTATGTCAAGGTAATACCATATCTTAACAAAAATAACAAAAGCGATTTACATATTTTATGTACACTGCTTAAAGAGAGTGCATTTTTATTTTTGCCAACTCGTGCCGAAGCTTTTGGTATTGTTTTTTGTGAAGCATCAGCGTTTGGTTTGCCATCAATCAGCACATCCGTTGGTGGTGTGAGTACCGCAGTGAAAAATAATGTCAATGGATATTTACTCCCGTATGAAGCACAACATGAGGATTATGCAAAATTGATTTGCGATATATGGTATGATACATCTCGTTATACTTCATTGTCGGAGTCCTCACGATTGCTTTATGAAAATGAATTAAATTGGGATATTGCGATTGCGAAAATATCTACAATATTGGAAGGTATAGCAAAGTAAGAGTACTTGTAAGTTACTTAACTGAAATGCTTGGAATATGCATAACTCATATAATAAAGAATAAACGTAAATTTCCGAGCGCCCGAAGAAATGCAATACATACATTACTTTCGATTTGTCTAAGAATGTACTGAATATTTAATAGTTAGAAATAATCGTATGAAGTCATATAAAGCCATCATAATCAGTACGTTGTTTGTTTTACTGAATAGCTTTTCACTACTTTCTCAAACAGTAAAAATTACTCCCAACTTAGTATTGTCTGTAAAGGCAAAAGACTATCTTTATCAAAGCTTCATTGTCGCAGGGGAGTTGGTGATTTTGGTGGATGACAGAGTGAGAATATTCAAAGGTAAAAAAGAAACCTCATTTTTACTCCCGCCAAAGTATAGAAAATCATTGGACTTCAAGTTAAGTAAAAATAAAGATATCTTGTTAATACGAAATGAAAGTTCAGAGTTAAGAAACGAAGGTGGATTGGGGTATCGTACAAAAAGTGAAATCGGTTGTTTTACACTTAAAGGTACGTTGTTGAAAGAAATTGATTTACAAGCAAGTAAAAGAGACTTTTTTCTTATTGGTGATTCACTCTATTCAACAAACATAGATATTGATTCCGATACATCACCAATATTGTCAAGTGTGTCATTAACTAATTCTAATATTGTTAATAGGCAAACTTTAGAAAGTCTTCGTTTTATTTATGGCTGTATTGGGCTTTCTCCTGATCAAGTAGGTGGAGTAGAAAATGATAAAAGAGAAAAAGTATGGTTATGTGAAAATAAAATAATTACCTTCGATTTATTTACTCGATCGTCCGGTATAACTGATACAATACATAATGTAGAGAAAATACATTCGTGTTATCTTCTTTACAGTAAAGATAATAAGCACATAATAATGGATGCTTCAGAACCCTATACTCTTTCTATTTATTACTATTCAAAACTACATAATCTTCATAAAATAGTTAAAGTCGAAAATATTTTTAATAATATTTATCTTATAGCTGGTGGCGATTCTGTTGAACTTTCATATTGGATAAATGGAGTTGTTGCAAATTACAATGAAGAAGATAATAATGTATATATTCTCATAAATAAAGAAAGAGGGAGAGTCGAAATATATAAATTTTTAATACAGTAAATTTGTATCCACAATTGTATGAACTGTGCGCTTGACGGAAACTCTTCTTTATATTTCGGATAGCGTTGCTATGATAGTGGCGCACAATGCCGGACTGATTTGCAATGCCATCACCGCAGAACAGACATTGTAAGACTGCGTGCTTGACAAAAACTATGAATGTAAAGACCCATGTGCGTATGGTCACTCATGACATCAAATTAAGGAGGTGAGTACATTCTCATGTACAACAAAAATTTGTGATTTTGCTATGGATGAGTTCGGAATTTTTCAAAGGAAATATCCGAGTATGTCAGAGTATAGTTATATCACCATTACCACAATAATTGCTATTGACCCTGATGGAAGAGACGGCATAGTTTTGAATGACTTCAAACAGAAACATTTTCGCTAACTGTCCCAACTTTGTCCCAAGGCATCGGTGATTTGTAGAACTTTAGGCGATATTGCGATATAAATATGAAGAATTATGTTTGGATGAACAGACAAAGTTTTGTAGTTTTGAGGAAAAGAAAGGCGTTTTGCGTCAATTTGAGAGTTATGTGCAATTTTAGAGCAGATTCTGATACATGAGATTTTTAATTATACCATATATATCCTTAGGACTAGTTTTATCATTAGCAATTGGTATTGAATACAATTGTATTGGTCATGATATGTTTCCAACTTATTATGGAAGCCCTTTTGTATTTAAGCAAAAGTCGTTAGGGAGTTCCATGGAGTATTTCTACAGTATTTCAGGACTGGTTTTAAATATTCTAGTTTGGAGTTTCTTTCTTTTCCTTATTGACAATGCAATACGGTTTATCTTTAGAAAATCCAATAGTATGAAACTGATTCGAGTATCTTATAATTTTCTCATAGGCTTCATGGTTGCCTTCACAACCTTAAATATAGCCATGGACTTTATAACAATTGGACGTGTATTTGATAAGAATTTTAATTATTGGTATTGGGACAACATTGACAAAGAAGCTGAAGAATGGGGAATGACTTGTAAAGGTGAGTTAGTATCATTTAGAAAGTAAAACTGCCTAATATAGCGGTAACTATTGCACAACTCATAGGTGATTTTTTAGAAAAATGTTGGGATAAAATCGGATAAAGCGTGGGATGAATATCACAGAAAAGAATATTCTCTCTTTGGGCGAGTTGTGGGAGTATATGTTCTGTGATTGGATGTTTTTTACCAATTTTTAACAATGAACCATTTTTTAGCCTATGCACCGACATTACAATGTAAATTAACGAACTTTTATTAATGGAATGACGAATTGATATGAATACAATGAACTATGTTCTCGGTTAAGAAGAATAAGTCATGTTAGATTGTTAATTATGTGATAATTTTTGTATAGAGTTTTCTTATATCTCTTTGGTCATTTATATTCCACTCTCATACATCACTGTGGTAATCCCACAAAAAAGGAAGCTCCTTGACCATGAATGCTTTCACACCACACTTTGCCTTTCATTGATTCTGCCAAGCGTTTGACAATAGAAAGTCCCAAGCCCGTAGAATGTTCGCCTCCTGTAGGGCGGGCAGACAGACGAGCAAATTTACCGAAAACTTTTTTCATATCTTCTTCGGTTAATCCCGGACCCTGATCTTTAATTTCGCAGACTATGGCATCGCCATTTTTATTGGTGATAATAAAAATTTCTTTATCAAAAGGGGAGAATTTAATTGCATTGGACAGCAAATTATCAATTATTTCATGGGTAGCAGCTTTATCGGCAAATACATGATGGGAACTGATATTCTTGCGTAAAATAATATTCTTTTCTTTGGCTTTTTCATCATTTTCTTGACAAATGGATTCGATAACCGTTGCAATATCGAATTTTTCGGGTTTTAGTTGGAGTTTGCCGGATTCAATAGCATTCACATCCAATAAATTACCGATAATATCTCTCATACGATGAGCCGATGTTTCTACCTTGCTCATCATATTTTTTATGTCATCGGGCTTAAGAGCATGAATAAATGATTGCACATTTTTAGCGGTGAGCATTATGCCGGAAAGGGGATTTTTCAAATCATGAGCAGCAATACCCAAAAATTCATTTTTTTCATTATTAAGTTCAATAAGATCTTCATTCAGTGCCGCTATTTCTTTAATGCTTTTTTCAAGTGTGTTATTGGCAAGTTGCAAGGACTGATTTACATTCCATAAATCATTAGTTCTTTCTTCAACAATACGTTCCAGCTCGCGTTGTTTTTTCTGTAAAGAACGGACACGCAAAACATAAATCCCATACAGTACTATACAGGCAAGTAAGCCTAAAATAATTTTGAACCAGAGAGTTTGCCAGAAAAATGGTAATACAACAAAAGTTGCCGTTGCTCCAACATTGTTCCACACACCATCATTATTGCAAGCGATAATTTTCAATGTGTAGCTTCCCGGCGCTAAATTAGTAAAATAGACCGTTCTTTCATTGCCATATTCAACCCAAGAGTTATCAAAACCTTCCAACATATATTTGAAACGTATTTTTTCCGGTGCAACCAATGATAATGCTGTATAGGAGATAGCAATACGTTCAATGCCTGCTTGTATGATGTTGTCGTCGGATATGAGAATAGGCGACTCACCATTCACGCTGTAATTTTCAATAATCACGGGCGGTGGAATTTTGTTTTTTCTTCCTTTTTGAGGATTGACAAAGGCAACCCCTTTTACTGTTGGAAAACACATGGTGCCGTCGGTCATTGTCCATCCGGCAGGAAAAAATCCGCTATTGCATTCAACACCTAACAGTCCGTCGCGAGTGCCATAATTCACAGCCGATACTAATGTAATACTTTCGGAATTTAGTTTTTCTATATCCGATAATGAGCATGAGAAAATTCCTCTGCTTGTGCTGCACCATAATTGTCCAGCATTATCAGAAGCAATATGGAATATATCGTCCTGAGGTAATCCGTTTTTCTTTGTAATAGATGTAAATTTATTGTCTTTCGTACGACGAATGATACCATTACCGTCTGTACCAAGAAGTAATTCACCTTTGTTTGTATGAAACACAGACTTAATAAATGCGGTTGGCAATCCATCTTTTTTTGTAAATGATGTAAAATTACCTTTCGAATAAGATACTAAGCCTCCGCCATAAGCAACAAACCACAATGTGCCATTATTATCTTGGCTAATATTTGTGTAGAGTCCGCGCAATAGACCTTTCTCGGTACTTATACGAGATACTTGACCATTTTTCATCATTAATAAAGAATTTTCGGAACCAATCCACAAGATGCCGTTCGAATCCTCGAATAGGGAATACACGGGGTCAGGTGAATTTTCAGGAGAAATTGGAATGCCGATAAATTTGCCATTTTTGTATTGGGTAATATATCCCGGTGCAGCACCTATCCAAACGCTGCCATCAGCTGATTCGCAAAGAGCATTTACTTCATTACCTATCAAACCATTTTTATAAGAATAAAATGTAATGCTATTGTTATAGAATCTATTTAAACCATTAGAAGCGCCAATCCATAAAGCACCATCTTTTGTTTGCAAAATTGAGCGCGTAAAATCGTCCGACAAACCTTCAGTCGAAGACAAGGTTGTAAATGTACCGTCACGTAATCGGTGAAGCCCATTGGAAAATGTCCCTATCCAAATATTTTTTTCTTTGTCTTCATAAATAGAAAGTATAACATCAGCGGGAAACATAGTTCGCGGTGCACTGCTGATTATTCCGGTTGCAGAAGCACGACTTAGCCCTTGATTCGTTCCAATCCATACATTCCCATCAGAGTCGGTAAACAATGTTTGAATTACATCGCCTGCAAGTCCATCGGCACTTGTAATCACTATTTCAGACATTATTGATTTACGTCCAAGACCGCTATTTGTACCTATCCAAAGTGAATTATTATTGTCCACGGCAAGTGCAGTGACTAAGCCCTGAAAATACTGAGATTCTATTCTTGATGTCTTGCCATTGCGATATGACATGACACCATCGGGAGTGCCAATAAAAACGGAGCCATCAGTGCTTTCGGCAAGAGAGTAACGAAAACCGCGAGGTAATTGCTGCGCAGAATGAACCCTTTGAATAGTTGAATTTTCTTTTCGCAACAATCCTAAAGAAGTTCCTATCCAAAGGACATTATTTTTATCGGTATATAATTTGTTTATCTGTTCATTCGCACCGATAGAAGCAATTTTTATCGGTTTGATGATAGCATTCTGCATACTAAATAATCCAGCCGCAGTAGCAAAATACACAATACCATTATTTGTGGCGGTGAGCGCAAATACTTTATCAGACATTTGTAATTGTTGATTGCTTTTGTCGAAAATGGTAAAGCGTGCCCCATCATAGCGCACCAAACCGCCAAAAGTTCCCAGCCATAAATAGCCGTCTTTTGATTGAGTGAGCGATGTGACCATGCCGGGCGGTAAACCATCTTGCACAGACCAATTATCATGAATACATTGCGTGATTTGTCTGGACGGAGACAAGGCGTAACTGTAGGATTGTATAGAAATAATTCCTACACACACACACAATAACAACTGAAAAAGGGATTTCATTTTCTTCTATGTATTTGTTGCTGATTCTTTGATATAATTGTAATGCGGTTTTTAATCATCAATGGCAATGATGAGATAGGGCGAAGTGTACCAAAATTTCGAGGTATTTAATACCGTTACGGATACAATGTGCTCATCATTGTCAAAATTGGGTTTTAATAATTTGGGATTATGAGCAGAAACTATCCGATAATCTTTTGCTTTTCGCGGAAACCTTATAATTGTCTGATCATGTATCATAATTTTGGAAAAATGATTTTCTTTCATTTCTTTGGCAGGGACTAATGCTGTGCCAACCTTTCCGAAAACCCATAATTTAGCACCACCTTCTTCGATTACAACATCTGCTTTTTTTAATTCTTCTTCATTGCCAACTATATAGTGACCTTCATTCGATAGTGTTTGCATAGTCGAACCGAGTGGTGCACCTGTAGCTTGTTCAAGTTTTTTCTTATCATGTATTGATAAATTTTTATCTGTGGCAGCAACCGTTGCAACATTGGTATAAAGCGATTTTACATCACCCTCGTGGCGGAAATATTGGTCTTTAAGTTCGCTCAGTTTATTACGTATTGCGGAGGTGGACAATTTCATATTCGGGTTTTGTACTTCGATTTGTCCAATTTTTTTCTCAAGGGACTCTATTTTACTTTTGCTGTTGCGAATAAGACTTGTAAGAGAATCTAGGGTTGAAATCAATACCGATGAAGTTATGTTGCTTTTTTTTGTAGGATCTTTAATTTGCTCATTGGACAAATACATGAGCTTGTCATAGACCTCATTGATAGCAACTGTCGAGCCCAATAGCTCATCTTGGATGACTTCCTTTTGTGCAGATATTTCCAAGACTTCCTTGTATTGCTCATTCTCTGCTTGTAGTTTTTGCAGTGTTTCTTTGTCGCCGCAACCCGATGAAATGAGTGTAAAGACAATAGCTAATGTAAGCGTAAAGAAGTTCCGTGTTTGCTTTTTTGTTTTCATAGAGTGTAATAGATGATAATGCTATGATTTCAGTACGAAAATTACGAAAGTCATTCCATTAAGCAAGAAAATGAGAGAAAATTTTTGTGGATATAGACAATGCAAGTTAGTTTATCAGGGAAAATCGTTTACCAATCTTTGGAGGTTTATGCCGTCAGTTACTTTGCAGCTACTGTACAATTTCTGAAAGTGTGCATTAAAAAATTCTTGAAAAACGAATATGAATGAATTACATACAGGTTTTGAATCCTTACTCCATCGTATTGAAAAACAGCCATTTATGAATGATTTGGTGCGATTTCTCAACGATGAACAGCGTTTGGTTTCTGTAAAAACATTGTCCGGATCATTGCGCTCATTGGTTGTTGCATTGCTCGTTAAGCAAAGTCAAGTGCCGCTGATTGTGATTACCGATACAAAAGAGGAAGCACTTGAGTGGTTGCATGATATGGGGATGCTAATCGGGCAAGAGAACATCGCCCTTTTTGTTGAACCCGATAAACATTTGCGCTTTACGGCTGAAGACCTCGATGAGCGCGTGGTCAGCAGCATTGATGGTTTGGCTTTGCTTCAAAGAGAATCTTCAACGTTAACAATTGCCACACCTGACTCTTTCACATTTCATGTGCCACATCCCGATTCATTGCGACAATATAGGATTGCTATCTCACATAATGCAACATTAATTTTTCAAGAATTTGTCAATATGCTCGGGCTTCAGGGCTTTCAACGTAAAGATTTCGTAGAACAACAAGGTGATATAGCAGTTCGTGGCGGTATTGTGGATGTTTTCGCACTTGGATGGGACAATCCGCTTCGTATAGAATTTTGGGGAGACACAGTTGAATCTATTCGCGAATTTGATCCATTATCGCAAAGAAGTATTCGTGAACATAAATCAGTAGAAATAATTGCACATTTATTTCAACAAGAAGAAACACAAAATAGCATCACACTTTTTGATCATTTTTCGGCATCGTCAGTATTTATTCTTGATGCACCACATTCCATTGAAGCCGGCTGCCACAAAGCAAATATAATTGAAGTGTTTGATAAATTTAAGCAGTATAAAACATTACAAATAAATCCTTTACATTCTTCAGATATTATCGTCAAATCGTTTCCTCAACCGGTATATAATGGTTCTGTCGTCCAGTTAATAGCCGAGTTACGTACATTGGCTTTGCAAGATATTCATTCATTTATAGCAGCAGACGGCACCACAAACAGCCGTCGTATTCATGATTTGATTATTGCAACATTAGAAAATGATGAATCGGAGTTAGATGATACAATGGCAGACAATACACTTGTGTTGCGTAGAGTCAAGCATATACCGCATTCTTTATCAAAGGGATTTATTGTTCCCGAAAGTAAAGCGGCTCTCATCACAGAGCATCAGATATTTGACAGAAAACATTTTCAGACATCAAAAAAAGGACAAAAATTCACCGGTATTACTTTACGAGAATTAGCACAATTGCATCGTGGCGATTTTGTTGTACATGTGGATAAAGGTATAGGAAAATTTGATGGCTTAGAAACATTAACCATAGCCGGAAACAAGCAAGAATGTATCCGTTTGATTTATGACAATAATGATGTACTGTATGTTCATTTGCATCATTTGCATAAAGTACAAAAATATAGTGCCAATAATGAAACCTCGCCCAAATTAAGTAAATTAGGCAGCAGCGAATGGGAAAGAAAAAAAGCAAAAACCAAAGGAAAATTAAAAGATATTGCCCGCGAGTTAATTCGACTTTATGCATTGAGAAAATCGAAACCGGGATATGCTTATCCATCGGATACGACATGGCAGAAAGAATTTGAAGCCGGTTTTGTTTATGAAGATACTCCCGACCAAGCAAAAGCAACAGCCGATGTAAAAAAAGATATGGAAGCAATGCAACCGATGGACAGATTGGTTTGTGGCGATGTTGGTTTTGGTAAAACCGAAGTTGCTATTCGCGCTGCTTTTAAAGCTGTGCAAGCCGGTAAACAAGTTATTGTATTGGTACCGACTACAATTTTAGCACAACAACATTTTGTGACATTTTGCGATCGTTTACATCGCTATCCGGTAGCCATAGATGTTTTGTCACGTTTCCGCACGGGCAGTGAACAAAAGGAAATATTAGCAAAATTTTCTGAAGGGAAAATAGATATTCTCATCGGCACACACAGAGTATTAAGTAAGGATATAGTCCCAAAATCTTTGGGTTTATTGATTATTGATGAAGAACAACGCTTTGGCGTTGGTGCTAAAGAAAAATTACGACATTTACGTGTGTCTATTGATACATTAACACTTACAGCAACGCCAATACCAAGAACATTAAACTTTTCGCTGATGGGTGCCAGAGATTTAAGTGTTATCGAAACACCGCCGCGTAATCGTCTGCCCGTACAGACTCGCATCACTGAATGGAATAATGATATGGTAAAAGAAATTATTCAACGTGAATTAGATCGAGGAGGTCAAATATTCTTTGTAAGTGACAGAATTGCAGATTTAACAAATTACCATGCTGCATTGGTGCAACTTATTCCTCATTTACGTTGCGGCATTGCTCATGGTCAAATGGAAACCGAGCGATTAGAAGATGTTATGGAAAAATTTATCGAAAGAAAATATGATGTTCTCTTAGCGACAAAAATAGTTGAATCAGGATTGGACATACCCAATGCCAATACAATGTTCATCCATAATGCTCATAATTTTGGTCTGGCTGAATTATATCAATTACGGGGAAGGGTAGGGCGATCAAATACTCAAGCATATTGTTCATTGCTTGTTCCACCGGTAAAAACCATAGGAAAAACAGCATTGCGTCGCTTACAAGCACTCGAAGAATGTACTGATCTTGGAAGTGGTTTTCAATTAGCAATGCGTGATTTGGAAATTCGAGGTGCAGGTAACTTGTTGGGAGGAGAACAAAGTGGATTTATCGTCGAGATGGGTTATGAATTATATCAAAAAATACTTGATGAAGCGGTGACTGAATTACGTACAACAGAATTTAGTGAGTTATTTGCCGGATATGATGAACCGCAATTGAAGAAAAAGAAAATTGTTAATGAAGATATTTCTATTGATATAGCATCGGATTGTTTGTTGCCGGATACGTATGTTGCTGACAGTACAGAACGTTATGAATTTTACAAACGATTGTTTAATGTAAGAAGTCATACGGAATTACACAATATTTCCTCCGAAATACGAGACAGATATGGCAGATTACCCAAAGAAGCCGAAAATTTACTTTTTGTTATTGAGTTGCGAATTGTCGGTATGGAATATGGTTTTCAGCGTATAAGTTATCAGAAAAAAGAATTAATAATTGAATTACCACCGGAAACAGCAAAAGAGTTTTATGAATTTGTATTTCCTCATTTTGCGGCAGCAATTTCATCCATCAATGGAGCGCAATTTAAGCAATCAGGAAAAAAAGCATTTGTGTCTATTCCCGTCGAAAATCGTGAATATGCACTCGATATCGTTAAAACAATTGCCGCAGAAATAACAATTGACTAATTCCTGCGGCTTCAATATCTAAGAAAGAACATTATTGCACAGATTCTATACTCCATTCCAATGTCTGTCCGGCATACATTGGCACTACTGTGTGGTACTTTTCCGGCACAATAAATGGCTTTTTACATAACTCTACTTTTTTCGATGAAGGTGTGAGATTGTAGATATTCACTGCATTATCGGAAACAAATTTCTGTAAATTTGGCAATGCATCATGCTTCTCGAATAATTGGGTTAAAACTTGTAATGCAATTGGTGCTGTGAAAATGCCGGCAGCACATCCGCATGATTCTTTTTTGTCAATCGGGTGTGGAGCAGAGTCGCTGCCGAAACAGAGTTTTGGATGTGCATTCAATGCCGCTGCGAGAAGTGCATCGCGATCTTCATATCGTTTTGCAATTGGCTTACAAAATAAATGCGGATTCATTAAACCGCCAATGACATCATCGAGTGTAATAAGCAAATGCTGTAAAGTGACAGTTGCTGTTATGTTATCATATTTATCGAGAAAATCAACGGCTTCCTTTGTCGTGATATGTTCCATAACAATATGCAATCGCGGGAATTTTTTAGCTAAATAGTCATAAATTGAAATAAATTCTTTTTCACGGTCCATCACAAAGCCATGAGTTTCGCCGTGCACCAATAATCGAATACCCATTTCTTCCATAAGTGCCAAGGTGTGTTCTGCTTTGCTTATTTCTTTCACTCCCTGATCACTATTTGTTGTTGCGCCTGCCGGATACAACTTAATACCAATAATGGAGTTCTTTACTGTTTCAAGTTCTTTTTCCGTATAATTACGAAAAAATAAAGTCATAAACGGAGTAAAGTCATAAGAGCCGATAGCATTCATTACGTGCTGTGTGTAAAGAGAAAGACTCTCTGCCGAATCAATGGGGGGAACACAGTTGGGCATAATGACGCCGCCTGAAAATGAGTATGCACTTAAAGGAGCAATAGCACGCAACATTTCATCTTGACGAAAATGGATATGCATATCAAATGGGGATGTGAGAGTATGTGTCATAATTAATGGGTAAGTAATGTTGAATAATCCGGTAATTCGTTCGTAATATTGTGTGAGTCATGTATTTTTTGTGAACATAAAATTGTGTTGCCATTTGTAAGAATAAGCGTAGGCACATTCAATAATATGTTATATGTTCCGATTTGTTGCATCGTTTTTTGCTGTATTTCTATAGTTGGCGCTTTACATTCAATAATTGCAATAGGCATCAAATTTTCATTTGTTACAAGACAATCAATTCTTTTTTTACGACCATAAACAACAATATCATACTCGACATGAAGTCGAGAGAACGGAAAATGTTTACTATTCATCGCATAGTGCAAAAAATTTTGTCTAACCCATTCTTCCGGTGTGAGTTTAATGTATTTTTGTCGCCATATATCATAGACATAGGGAATATCATTTTTCCATGACATTGTAAGATTATATACTCCACATTCCAAGATTGGAAATTGTTCGACGAATGTTGCCATATTTGTCACTATTTTGCTCTTGGATGAAAAGATGTGTGCACTTCTTTGATATATTCACGGTCAATATGGGTATAGATTTGTGTCGTTGATATATCTGCATGCCCTAACATTTCCTGCACAGCTCGCAAATCCGCCCCACCTTCCAATAAATGAGTTGCGAAAGAATGACGGAAAGTATGGGGATGTACATGTTTTTGAATACCCGCCTTTTTGGTGTTTTCCGATACTATGTTCCAAATTGCCATGCGCGATAAAGCAGAGCCGCGTTGATTAAGAAAAAGAAAATCTTGACCGGCAATAGTTTTTTTACTAAAGATTGGTCGCGTTTCTCGTGTGTAGCGGTTTATCCAAAATAAAGCATTTTTTCCGATGGGTACTATTCGTTCCTTTGATCCTTTCCCCAAAATTCTCAATACTTCAACGTCTTCAAGAATATCTCTTAATCGTAAAGAACAGCATTCAGAAACACGTAAACCGCTAGAGTATAACGTTTCCAAAATTGCTCGGTCACGCAATCCGGCAATAGTCTCCGTATCGGGCTGTTCAATGATTGCTAATGTTTCTTCTACCGAAAGTGTTTCCGGCAGTTCGCGCCTATTTTTCGGCAAATCAATAGTTTCCGTATAATCATGTACAACAAATCCGCTTGACACGCAATATTTCATAAAATGCCGTAAGGAAGCAATATATCGCGCCCTGCTGGAAGAATGTAAACCTAATTCCGTAAGTTCTTTAATAAAATTCTCAAAATCAGACTTCTTTATAATGTCAAGCGACTGTATGTTCTTGTCATGCAGAGATTGTAAAAACACCGTACAATCATGTGAATATGACATAATTGTATTTTCACTCAACCCTTTTTCAAATCGAACATAATGAAGGAAGGATTGCATGGGGCGCTTAAAGTGCAAAGGTAAATTCACCATAAATCATTACTCAGAAACAGTAAGGTTTATAGGCATTTCCTTGGGTGACATAGTGCCTCCGGCAGGATCTTGTGCAATGACAATGCCACTCAAATATGTTTCATTATGTTCGAGCGCTTTACCGCCGAGCACAAATCCGGCATCAATAATGGCTTGCTCGGCTTCGGCGAGTGTTTTACCAATCAGTGAAGGGACGGGATATGCTTCTTGTCCTTTGCTGATAGTTAATGACACTTGTTCGCCTGATGATATTTTTGAACCATATTGAACACTTTGTGCCATAATTCTGTCATGCTGTATCAATTCGCTAAACTCGTATTGAACAACACCAAGCTCTAAGCCTTGTTGCATCAGTAAAATTTTAGCTTCCCTCATAGTTTTGCCGACAAGATTGGGCATTGCATCGCCTTCGATTCCCTTTGATACTGTAATATACAATCTGCGCCCTTCACGCACCACAGAATTTGGTAATGGATTCTGATTAAGAATAATTCCCGCAGGTGCTTGCCCGCTATAGACTTCTTTCACTTCTTGAATTTGCAATCCCAGTTCCGATAACATTGCTGATCCTTTTTTTATATCCTTTCCAATAAGCGTTGGCACAGTGACCTCGGCTCCGCTATGAATAAGGTAAGGCAGCAAAAGATTGAGTATGAGCATTACAACCACGAGGAAAAGAGTGAACATACCGGCTACGATGGTTGTTCTCAGCTTGCTCGGATGAGCATAAAATGTTGATGTAAAAATCGAATTATTCATTGTTCTTTGCTTAAGTATGCACAAAATTACAACGATATTATGGAAAAGATAATTGAACGTGTTAAAAAAAATGTAATTTTGAGCTTCATTAACAAGATTACGCCATGATAAATATACTCTTATTTTCCACAATGATTTTCTTTTGTTGTTTGAATCAAGCAAGTGCGGGAGCATGGACGCAACCCGCCGGAACATTGTATGCCAAAGCGTATCTTGGTTCTCTAAGCAGTCCTCGATACTGGGACTTACAAGGCAATAGCATCAGTGTGTTGAAAGAGGAAATCATGCCCGGAGACAGATTATTTCAGTACTATCCGAATGGACGCAATTATACTCTAGATTTTTCTGCTATTATGAGTGGTTTGTATGCTGAGTATGGCGTGACAGATAAGTTGACTGCAATTGTGGATATGCCTTTCGGATATTTCTCGCTAACAGAGACGTATGAAACAGACCGCGATACGGAAAGTCCTACATATTTAAGAAAACCCGAGCGCAATGCTCTGTCACTTGCAACATTTACCTATTATGGATTTGGTGGGCGATATTTGCTTCACGCTAATAAGTCTGTTGTTTCACTCAGTGCCGGCATACGTATTCCTCCGGGGACAACGAACGGTATTTTTGCTGATACAGTTCAAATGCCTTTTTTGAGTGATGGTGGGTTGCAAGAATGGTTTGGGCTTGAAGTAGGTATGCCATTTTCAGATGGTTGGTTCGAAGGTGAAATGAAATATACCGGTCGGCATGAAGAATTACAAGATGAACTTACTTTCCATGCGGAGTATGGACATAAAAGCATTGAAGAAATAATGATTAAATTATCCATTGATATTACACAAGGACTCGGTTCGCGAAATAATCTTCCGAATTTTGACACTCGTCGCACGATTCTCGTCGAAGATTTTGGCGCTGTGACGATAGGAGTAATCATCCAAGCATCAGACAAAACATTTGTAGAAGGTAGCTATCAAGTGCGTCTGTTTGGTAATAATTCATGGGCACTTAATGGTGCTTTTGGCGGCTTTGGGATAAAAACCTCACTATGATATGTTAACGCATGACGGATATTGGTTTCGTTTCAAGATGTAAACCATCGGTAATGTGAACATAATAAACGCCATTTACAATATTGTTCAGAGGTAATTGTATGGAATATAAACCTTTGTCAACATTGAGTGTATTATATGTACAAATCGTTACGCCCGTATTATCAATAATTGAACATTGGAGTTGCGATGTCGTAAATGATTCAATATCTATGGTTATATTATCGGAAGCCGGCAGAGGATATAATTGTTTGATTAATGGTTGTTTATCACCAATGGCATTTATTTTAAGCGGAATATCGCACTGTATTGCTTGTAAAGCACTTAACTGAACTGCATTCCCGGCAATTTCTAATTGTTTGTCAATACACTTAAACGGCAAAGTAATCCCATCTGCATCAAGTGTATTTTGAACATATTTCGGTTCATAACAAATTACTATAGGGACAGAATCACCCGGAGGAATATTGATAGGGAACTGAGAAGGAGGAATGGAGAAATATACATTGTTTTTTATTGAAAATTGCTGCAATTCAATTGGGAATTTGCCAAAATTATATAGCAATACTGAATCACATCGTAAACCACCAATCGGTACATTTCCGAAATTCCATGTATCTTTATCCATTGATTTTCCGGTGAATTGTAATGTATAGCCGGGGATAGTCCGCTTAATAGTTGATATATTTTCGGAAGAATCTTTTGCAATGACAGTAAATTCGGCATCGTCGAACTCATTCACTACCGACACGATTACTCTGGCGAAGGAACTATCCGTTATCTGTACAGAAGCTGTGCAGTTAATAAGTGTAGAATCAGGAACAACAATGTCATATATACCGATATCATTTACGTTAATTTCTGTCAATATAATTTCCCAATTACGTAAACAGTCATCCGATGAGACAACAGACTGTGGTGAGCTTTTATCCGTTATTGCTTTGAATGCGAATGCCTGGATGTCTCGTTCAATGCAGTCATTGACAATAACAAGTGTATCATTCCAGAGAGTGTCTTTTGTATTGTAAAAACAAACAGTAAGAACTTTTTTATCTTTTGGTTGCAAAGTAATCGGCAAAGTTTCCGATAAAGAAAATCCTGACTGAATATTTTTAAATTTTAGAGATGTGATGGTTTGCCTAAAGTTACCATAATTTTCTATTGTCACAGGAAAGCAAAATCGCCTATTGGTGCGTAATGTTTTTTCCATTGTAGAAAAAGTGTTTTCTCTTTTATTTTGCACAGAAACCGTAAACCCGGGAATAACAACTCTTTTTCTTGCTTGTTGTTGCATAGAGTCTTGCGCAATAACAAAGCATGATCCATCTAAGAAAGGATTAGCCAATGAGGCTCTAAAGCCGCCTTTTTGAGTTAATATGCCAAATTGATTTTCTATTTTAATATTTATATTCGTGCTGTCAGGGCAAAATATTTTTTCTATATATGAATCAGCAAATAATGTGTCAAAAATGAGTGCATCATATTGATAGCAATCACGTTTTCCTGAAATCACCGGTTCATTATTATCTATTTTTTTAAATCGAAGTCCAAGCCCGTAACCATAAGAAATTGCATTACCATAGCCATAGACAAAACCACCTATGGCTTGATTTGAACGCAAAGTATGGACTCCTTCTTTGATATTTAATATAGCATAAGAAAATCCGGAATTCGGTATAGATGTAAACGTGGTGCGAGGAAGCATTACATTGTCAAGAAACACGGAATCTAGACTTTTGTCGGGGACAACAATGTTAAGATAGTGGATTGAATACACTTTTTCATTATTAAAACCACCTATAGCTCTGCCGGTAATTGTTGGACATAAAAAAGTATAGCGAGTTAAAAACTGAATCGTGGGTGGCATAAGAGCCATGAATGGATCACCAATGATACCAGCACCAAAACTTAAATTTGTAGTTGATTTATATGCCATCGCCATAATCGCTTTGTTCGATGTAATAAATGCAGATTTAAGTAATGGTGCTTCATACAATTGACCACTTTCTATCCTTTTTACAAATTGACCATCAACATATATTTCTGTGGAATCATAGTGTGCAAATATTCTATATAAATCCTTTTCATTATCTCTACGAAGATTATAATTGGGAATTGAGTCATTATTAAATGGCACAACTACGGCACTTTTCCCCCAAAATGCAATTCCCGGTAATTGTTCCCATAAATTATCACGTGATGCTCCTAATGTATAAGGTACTAGAGCACGTTGATGCCCGCTAAATACCGCAATCCTTTTAGAGGATAAAACATTTGTACCGGATATATCAGAGTAAAAATTAGTACTTTCATCAGATTGTACTAAATACGATTCTCCACGATTCAGCATAATCGTGAATGGCTTAGTTTTTCCGCGCATTGTGCGAACTGACGGTGAAATTGTCACATAGGTAGAGTCAAGCACGGCTAATATCACAAATTGAGAAGGTGTGCTTGTTCTCCTTTCTAAGTTCTCGGTTCTATGGCTATTATATGATGCAATCCTATAGGCATTAGACAAAGCGTCAAAGGGTAAAACTAATGTTGCATCCGTAGTTGTTTGAGCATTATTAAATGCATAGACACCTATATCTTCATCTGCAGTGATATGAAAGTATTGTTGGCTGATTATTTCATCTTGACGGAACGATTTACCATTAGTTCCAGAATCGTTAAATCCAATTAATTCATACTGAAACCAAGGATATGAGAGTGACTTAACAATATTTACCTGCGATATAAATATTGTGTCAATCTGCTTCACACCAGCTCGATTCATTCTTTCTATATACACATTGGTGGGCTTTGATACCGTAATTAAGACAAAGAGTGAATCTCTATAGAGATTTATAAATGGATCAGACCTTTCATTATGATAATTTGGAGGAAATACAAGCCAAAAATCTTTTCCAAGATTATCCGGAATAGTATCTTGGCTTCGTGCTTTTTGCTGTGTCGCAAATGAAAGCACGCAAAGAATAATAAAAGCAAATTTTTTCATAATGATATCCTTCGTATTAACCGCTAACGGAAAATAATCTTACTCTTATGTGAAAACTGGTCACGAACAGTTACTATATATGTGCCATGAGGCAGTTGTAATGTACCTAATTGAATAACAAAGTTCCCTGTATTTTGCATTGCACTTTGATAAACAATATTGCCTAATATATCATAAATCGCACAATCAACGGGAGTAAGTGTTGGTTTTGATGAAACACTCAACATATCACCATGTAGTTCAATTATTTCCTTGCTGTCTTCTGATTCAACGCTTGCAATAACTACTTTGTTAGGTAAAGATTCTTTTGAAATGCCGCAAAGTATATTTTCTTGATCAACTTCGATAATATGAAATAATGGTTCACCGGCATAATTACAGGGGAAATTACGCGATTTGCTATTGTCTTTGGCTTTTATATATGCTCCGGCATTTTTTCCTTTGAAAAGCTGTAATGGAATATCAACAGCATAAAAGGGTAATTTGTCACTTGGGAGCATCGTTATGGATTTTTCCATAGTTTCATCAGCAAAAACAATTGATAATTCGACAGAAACAAGAGGGGATTGGGACATAACGGCTGCAACAATACGCATATAATTGCCAACCGGATATGATGAAATGTGAGAGATGACGGGACCAAGTGCGAGCATTGCCTTTTTTAACTTGGGAACACCATAACCTAATACTTTATGCGGTATCGAGTCATGTTTTTCAGCCGATGCATACATCGCTTTTTTTGCCTCCCACGGCGCAATTTCCGGAAACTGAGATAACAACAATGTTGCGAAACCTGCAGTCAAAGGAGTAGCAAAAGAAGTACCGGCACCTCTTCGAATTCCCAAACTGTCACCGGTACGCATCATCACCACTTCCGATGCTTGAGCAGCAACATCCGGCTTTGGAACTTTAGACGCTGTCGGTCCTCGCGACGAAAATCCGACCACGTTGACACCATTGGGAATAACTCCTGCTACTGTTATAACACTGTCGGCATCTCCGGGACTTCCAATTGTGCTGTCTCTTTCGCCTGCTCCGCTATTGCCGGCAGCAGTTATACATAAAACGCCTCTTTTTACTGCATCATTAACAGCTCTCGATACTATCGGAAGTGATCCATTCATATCTTCATAAGTATATGATTCATCTGTGTTGTCCATGCGGCTATAGCCAAGTGATGAGGAAATAATATCTGCTCCTCGTAATTCAGCCCATTCAACTGCTGCTGCATAATTTTCTTCTTCCAAACGTGTTTCCGTTGGAAGGTCTTCCGTTTTAGCAAGCAAAAAAGAAGCAAATGGCGCTGCTCCGATAAGTGAATCTTGCTGAAAACCTGCCACAGTTGATAACACAATTGAGCCATGATCATCTTGGGCAGGCACATCATTTTCTTGATTTGCAGTAATGCTGTCATTTTGAATAAAATCATATTCATCAACGATTTGTGCGGCTGTTAACGAGACATGACTTTTCCAGCGAAACCCTGTATCAAAAAAAGCTGTAAGCGTATTTTGTCCCATCATCCCTAATGCATGAAACTCAGGGATTCCAAGCATTTCCAACTGATTAAATGAAGTACCATAGCGGATACCCCCACAGTTCTCTTGCGATACTATCGAAGGAAAATTGGTGGCAGCCAAAGGAAAAGTTGTGTAGGTAACAGCAGTTGACATAGGTGAAAAGCGAACTGATGTTCTTTCTATTTTTTTTACGAATTGCAATGCGCCGACAGTTTGTGCAGTGGCACTGTCGCATCTAATGACTATATAGTTTTGCCAGCGGATTTCTAAAAGCTTCTGAACACCTTTTAATGAGGTAATTTGTTGAATATACGGTGCGTAGATAGGAGCATCTTCTATGGTAAATAATTCGGATTCTTTACGTACTTTCAGTCTTCTTTGTATTGACCTGTCCGAATGGAGCAAAAGCGTTGATTGATAGAGTGGAGTACCAATAGAAAATTTTTCAGGTCCTTTATCCTTGAGTAAAACCCTCCATGGGAAGTCTTGACTCATCAAAGGAAGTGACCCAAAAGCGGTTAGAATGAAAAAAGTACATAAGAAACGCTGCATCATAAATGTATCGAGATTAGTAAAAACAAAGTAAGTTCCATGCCGTCACACATCCAAAATAGGAAAAAATGTTGAATGAATCCATATCAATGACATGAAAAAGGAAAAACAGTTACATAAACAAAATAGTATTGCCGCTTTGGCAAATTTCTTTCGTACAGATATTGCGTCTGTCATCGAGATGAAAGGTGCTGACCGCCTTGATTTGCTCAATCGTCTTTCGACAAATGCCGTGGCATCGCTCTTACCGCAAACGGGTGCTGCAACTGTACTCACAAATGAGAAGGGACGTATTATTGATGTTGTGCAAGCAATCCATTTTGCTGATAGAACTTTGTGTTTCTGTTCTCCTAACAATGGAGAAACAGTGATTCGATGGTTGAAAAAATTTATCATAATGGATGATGTACGAATAAGTGAACAAACTGCCGCTTTTGCACAATTCGAAATTCACGGAGAAAGTATTCACGAACAGACGCCGATATTTTTTGACAATGACACGCCCATTGTTCCAATGTTTCACCCGAGAGAAGTTAGCATTGATGGAAATGTATCGTGTATGACATTTCGTATTCCTTCCATAAAAAGTTTAGGGCTAAAGATTATCGTTTCAGTCGAAAACGTGAATAAGGTGCATCAATATCTGAGTGAAATCTACCCTGAACTTAATGATGAAGAGTATCGAAACATGAAAATTATGTTCGGTATGCCGACTTTTGATAAAGAACTCAAGGATGCGTATAATCCATTAGAAGCGGGATTATTGCATTATGTCAATTTCAAAAAAGGATGCTATATCGGACAAGAGGTCATTGCGCGTTTGGACAGCTACAATAAAGTAAAACAAAGAATTGTCGGTATTGTGTGCTCTGAACCAATACATGAAGGAGATGCTCTTTACGCAGATACTCTGAATATTGGTAATATTACGAGCGTATGTTTTGACGAAAGTGAACAAAAGTGGTTTGCATTGGCATATATTCGCACTGAATATGCAATACACGATACCTTTGTATCTGTACAGGGTCAGCAGGCATATATTTCATCATTTCCATTGCGCAGTCATGAGTAAACCTTGGGTTTTTATCACCGGAAGTGCAAGAAGATTGGGTAGGGCTATTGCTTTACGTTATGCTGAACGTGGTTATTCTATTGTTTTACATTATCATAGCTCGGAAGATCGAGTGCATACAACAGCAGAAGAAGTACGTGAATTGGGTGCCGAAGTAGTTATGGTATATGGTGATATTTCAAAAGAAGACGATTGCATACAAATTTTTGAGACTTTAGAACAGTTACAATGTATTCCAATGATAATTGTCAATAATGCCGGCGTATTTCCCGAAAAGATAAATCTCAAAGATATGGACAGTACTTACTGGGAAACAACCTACAATATTAATTTACGCGCACAATTATTTATCGCAAGAGAGTTTGTACGATTAATAGAGAGAATAGCTCATAAGGGTATATTCAGAATAATTAATATTGCTTCACTTGGCGGAATAGAAACGTGGAAATATAGAACAGCATATAATGTGTCAAAATCCGGCGTTATTCAATTAACAAAATCATTGGCTTCTGAATTAGCGCCAAAGTTTATTGTCAACTGTATATGTCCGGGCGCAATAAGTCAGCCCAATGATTTTTCAAAACAAGACGCAGGGCTTGTGCCGATACAGCGTATTCCCATGGGGCGTTATGGCGATGCTGATGACATATTCGATGCAATCTATTTTTTTTCAACATGCTCGCCATATATTACCGGACAAATATTAACTGTGGATGGCGGATATCATTTATCACGAACATAAAGGGGGTTACGTATGACAAACAAAAGATTTAGCCAAAAGGCATTAAAATCGTATTCCGATCCTGACTTCATGAATAGCGAGGAGGCACGTGTTTTGAGAATTATTGCAGAATACATGGGACCCCATAAACAATTCAAAGAAGAAGAAATATCGAATACAATTGTTATGTTCGGCTCTGCTCGTATTCGTTCAATGGAGCAATTTACCGAAGAAAAAGAACATCTTCTGTCTCAGTTAGATAGAGCAGGTTCTGCCGAAGTTGAGCATATAAATTATCAATTGCGTCGTTTAGAAAAACAATCTGAATTATCTCGTTATTATGATGAGGCGGTTGAATTGTCGCGTATGGTTACCGAGTGGGTTAAAACATTGCCCAAAAAGAAAAGATTTGCGATTTGTACGGGGGGTGGACCCGGAATTATGGAGGCTGCGAATAAAGGTGCTATAGTCGGTGGAGGTGATTCGATTGGTTTGAATATCAGTTTGCCTTTTGAACAACACCCAAACCCATATTTAACGCCCGGTTTAAATTTTGAATTTCATTATTTCTTTATGAGAAAATTTTGGTTTGCATATTTAGCAAAAGCTCTTGTCATTATGCCCGGTGGTTTTGGTACTTTAGATGAACTTATGGAATTACTAACATTAATACAAACGAGAAAAATCTCGAAGAAAATACCAATCATTATTTACGGCGAACAATTTTGGCGGAATGTTATCAATTTCGACTATCTTGTTGAAACCGGAATGGTTTCTCCCGAAGATTTATTATTGTTTCGCTTTGTTGATTCACCGGAGCAAGCATTTGAATATCTAAAAAAAGAACTTACTAAAATTTATCAATTATAAGCGTGCACATACAAACAACAATAACGATAGAAACTGAAGCGTATGATGAATTGAAGAGAAAAATCGCTCCGATGATTCGCTTATTGGATGATACGGATATCACTGTACTTCATGAAGTACAAAAAGCATTGTTTTGCTTAGGAAAAACGGTGATTCCATTGTTGCGTAATGTTCTACATACTTGTGATGACAGTAATCAAAGACGTGGTATTATTGAAGTAATTCGATTATTTCAAACCGAGAATCTAAAAAAAACACAGAGCACTATTTCTCAATCAAACGACACATATTCAGCAACAGAACTTGAGCAATGTTTGATTGATTTGTCGGGTTTTGGTTATCCTGAGACTAATGCTGAAGACTTCACTGCTATGCTCGATAATGCGGCATTGGAAGTCCATCAACGATATATAAGAAACGCAGAAACGAATTACATAACCCTCACAATGGCATTAAATGATATATTTTTTCATCATTTGGGTTTTTGTGGTGATGACCGACACTTTTTCCATCCTGATTCAACATATATACATAGTTTGATTTCTCAAAAAAAAGGCATACCAATTTCATTAAGTACAATATATATGTTGATTGCCGAACGCTGCGGAATAGAAGTATATGGAGTGGGATTACCTTTACACTTTCTTGCATATAATTGTGATACAGAAATGTATGTTGATGTTTATAATTATGGAATTATGCTTACTTCCGCTGATTGTGCATCTTTTGTAAAGAAAGCCGGAATGGAATTTAATGACGATATGCTTAAAATTGCAAGTGTTAAATCTATTATTGAAAGAATGGTGCGCAATTTAATTATTGCCCATGAGAAATATGGAGATGTGTGGGAGGCGCAACAGCTGCGAGATATGCTGATGAGAAAAAAATAAGCCGATTACTATACGGTAATCGGCTTCAAAAAGACTATGGTATTATATTTTATTGTTTGATGAAACTTGTAAATTTCGTTACAGATCCATGCGATAACTTCACAGAATAAACACCGCTTGTAAAGCTTGAGGTGTTGATGTTGTCATTATCGGATTGTAGTGTTGTAGAATAGACTAAAGTTCCATTAATATCATAGACAGCAATTTCTGCGCCTTTATTGCCTCGAATTGAGAAGAAGTCGGCTACAGGATTTGGAATCACTTCAAATGTGCGTGCGGGTTGAACTTCTTCATTATCAATGGAAGAAGTACTGGTGATTTCAAATGTAAATTCTTTGCCGGATGCTTCACCGTCCTTCGTAGCATAGACAAGATACGTTGCTTTTCCATTTTTTGGCAAATAGGTGGCAACGGAAACTTTAAGGAACTCAATCGGTTCATTAGGCGGTAAAGCTGTCATAGATGTTCTGCCGGGATGACTACCATCCAAGCATGTTTCATTGTCACAAATGGTGAAGGTATCAATGGTAGCGCTTACTAATTTCCACGACATCGAAAGTGGCATATTTGTCAAGTTTATCACATAAGCTTTGATATCATTATTGCTTTCCGGCTCCCATTGATGGACAGAATATGTCTTATCGTCCTGAAACTTGAATGATTGCGCATAGGTGATGCACGGTGCGATTGAAAGCAAGAATAGCATATAGAAACATCGTTTCATAGTTGAACTCCCTCATTGGTGATAGATAATTATAAGCAAAAATATAAAAAATGTTGTATATTACAGTAATATTCAGCATAGAGAATGAGATTTTGACTTTGTTTCATGCTCATTTAGTTGTATTATGAACGAAAATGGAGGATTACATGCACACAACACTTGAAAAACTTGAAGATATACAAAGATCTGCCATTGTAAATAGCGCAGGTGTCACGTTCTCCGAGTTTCGTAAACGGTTAAAGCCGAAGTACTTTACTGTGTGGCGAGATATTACTTTGGGGTATGTGGTATTGTTGTTCACCGGCTTTGTGGCTGTTGCAGCGCAAGAACAAACCATCGCATTACAAATTGCAGCCGGAGCCGTATGTGCCGGTCTCTTTGGCTACTTTTTAGCGTATTTACAACTGTTCTTTCATGAAGCAGCTCATTACAATATAGCTAAAGATCGGAAGAAAAATGATACATTAGCAAACATATTTATCGGAGCACTTGTTGGGCAAGAGATTTCCGTTTATAGACCAATACACTTGATGCATCATCGTTACTTGGGTACGGTCGAAGATACTGAACATTCGTACTTTGACGGCTTAACATTCAAATACATACTTGAGTCTATGACAGGAATACGTGTTCTGAAAGTTCTCTCAAGTCGAGAAAAAGTGATGAAATCGAAAGAACAAACACAACAGAGAAAACTTAGTAATGTTAACTCACAATTACTGATTGGAGCTGCATTAAATGGAGCAATTGTCATTCTGGCAATCATGATGTCTTGGTACATTCTTGCTGCGTCGTGGACGATAGGTATTCTTGTGGTTTTTCCATTCTTTGGCGCAGTACGTCAGCTCCTTGAACATCGAGGAGAATATGCCCACAAAAGTCAAGATTACACATTGATCCCTCATGGGGAAGTCAATCGTATGTTCGGTGATGGTCCGCTTGCCAGCACACTCGGCGCAGCGGGGTTCAACAGACACTTACTGCATCACTGGGAACCGGCAATATCTTATACCTGTTTCAAAGAATTAGAAATGTACCTAATGGACACGCAGGTTGCCGATTTTGTTCAAAGTCGTCAAACAAGTTATATGTCAACCTTTTTATCACTTTTCGGTAAATAAGTCAATGTCCGATAAACAGAGTACTGTTCAAAAAATTGAGTTCGATGAATTTGCAGAGGATTATGATAAACTTCATGCGAAAAATATTGCAAGTTCGGGTTTCGCTCCATCATATTTTGATGAATATAAGATAAAGGAAGTTGCTCGCATTTTGCACAAGGTTTCGTCTTCGTCATCCGTAAGTATATTAAATTATGGATGTGGCATTGGAAAAAGTGAGATATTTTTTCATAAATATTTCCCGTCATGCAGCTCATTAGGTGTGGATATATCGCCTGAATCAATCCGCAAAGCAGAGGAAGAAAATATTCATCTGCCATCAGCACAATTTACACTTTTTTCTCCGGGAGAATTCCCGAATTGGGGTACATTTGATGTGATATATATTGCGAATGTGTTTCATCATATACCACATGAATTGCATCACGATATACTTGTACATTTACGGACACAGCTAAAACCAAATGGACACTTATTTATGTTTGAGCATAATCCGTGGAATCCGTTAACTGTACGAACAATAAATCAATGTGAGTTTGATAAAGATGCCGTATTGCTGCCGCCTGATTATGCAATGAAGGCATATAAAAAAGCAGGATTTATAAATGTAAACAGGAATTTTACATTATTTTTTCCGGCATTCCTTAACGGTCTGATTCCAATGGAAAAATATTTGACATGGTTGCCATTGGGTGCTCAGTATTATATTCATGCTCAATAACACAGTTTTATGAAAAAAATACTTTTATTCATTTTTTTTGCTACATTTTCTATTGTGTTTTCACAGCAATCAATTGAAAACACACTTGCGGAAGCGAAGAAGTATGATAAATATTATCGGGATGAACTGGCATTGCAAAAATACCGTTTAGTGTTGGAAAGTTCTCCACAGCATGTTGAAGCATTATGCGGTGCAAGTATCAATTCTGTGAGAATCGGTAATAGAGAGACAAACGAGGATAAAAAAAACGCATACTTTCATGATGCATTAAACTTGGCGCAAAAAGCTATAGCTTTGCAACCCAATAATGATGAAGCCAATTTTTGTATGGCAGCTGCGTTGGGGCGAAAAGCAGAATCGCTGGGTGCAAAAGAACGACTTTCTATGGCAAAAGACATAAAAAAATATGCCGATAAATGTGTAAGTATAAATCCCTTACACGCAGGCGGTCATCATATCATCGGTCGTTGGCATCATCGTTTCTCGAATTTAAGTTTTTTTGAAAAGGCAGCAGCTAACACTCTCTTTGGCGGTATTCCCTCTGAGGTAAGTGAAAGTAAAGGTCTATACCATCTTAAAAAAGCGTCTGAAATTAAGCCGGATTTTATCATGTATTTATATGATTATGCCGTGGCTTTGGCTGATGCCGATAAAGAAGATGAAGCAATAGCAGTGCTCAAAAAAGCAATACAAAAAAAAGTGTTAACACATGATGATCCTCAACACCTTGAAAAATGTAAGTCTTTATTATCAGATTTGGAATAAATTTATGGATACATTACACTTTACAACTTCAATCAACTGCGGTGGTTGCGTAGCAGCTGTCACGCCATTTCTTCAAACGTTAGATTCCGTTCAATCATGGCATGTTGACACAGATAACCCTCAAAAAATTCTGACAATTACGGGTATTGATTTACAAGAAGATTATATAGTTGCTACTGTCGAAAAAGCCGGGTTTTCAATTAAGCGATTGGAAGCATAATCAATGGCATCAATTCGTTTACATAATATCACCAAATCTTATGGTGCGAATGAGCCTGTTTTGCGCAATATTTCGATGAAAATTGATGATGGCGAGTTTTTAGTCATTGTCGGTCCTTCGGGTTGCGGTAAAAGCACTTTGCTACGAATGATAGCAGGACTTGAGGAAATATCTTCCGGTGATCTTTTTGTGAATGAAAAACGTGTAAATACTTTACCTCCTAAAGATCGTGATGTTGGCATGGTGTTTCAAAACTATGCTCTTTACCCACATTTAACAGTTGCAGAAAATATCGGTTTCCCGTTACAATTGAGAAAAATGAGCAAAACCGATATAGAAAAAAGAGTTCTTGAGGTAGCTTCTACACTCCAATTAGAATCATTCCTTTTACGAAAGCCTAAAGAATTATCCGGTGGTCAAAGGCAACGTGTAGCACTCGGTAGGGCAATCGCACGGAGTCCACAAGTATTTTTGTTTGATGAACCATTGTCAAATTTGGATGCACAGTTGCGCTCTCAAATGCGAAGTGAAATTCTAGCTTTGCAAAGAAAAGTTGGAGTAACGGGAGTCTATGTGACACATGATCAGACAGAAGCGATGACTATGGGTGATAAAATTGCTGTAATGCATAAGGGAATTTTACAGCAAATGGGTACGCCAACCGAGGTCTATAATCGTCCACAAAATATATTTGTCGCACAATTTATTGGTAATCCCATTATTAATATCATTGAGGGACATTACGCTGACGGACAGTTCGTAAGTGATAGCTTACATATACGAATTACAATGGATAAAGTGCTAAGTCCACATAAGGTCAAATATGCGGGATTTCGCCCTGATTGTATTTCAATTGACCCTGACGGCAATTATACTGCTAAAATTGATCACCATGAATACATAGGACATGAAACTACTCTGTTTTTACGTCTCAACGGTGAGCAACTAAGAGCAAGGGTTTCCGGTGACACCTCCTATAAGAATGGAGATACTGTAAAATTCGCTCTCAATGATCCGGATGTACTGTTTTTTGATAATGAACAGAACATATTACTTTTACAATAACTTTGATAGTACATTTATGAATCAAGAATTTTGGTTATGGACAGGTTTTAATGTCTTTGTCGTACTCATGTTAATATTAGACATTGGGGTATTTAATAAAAAATCACATGAGATATCAATCAAGGAAGCATTGCTTTGGAGTGTTCTGTGGATTGGGCTTGCTTTACTCTTCAATATTGGAATCTGGGTTTATTCAACGCCTCAACTTGCATTTGAATTTGCCACCGGTTATGTAATAGAAAAATCATTGAGTGTGGATAATTTATTTGTGTTTCTTGCTTTGTTTAATTATTTTAAAGTTCCGGCAAAATATCAACATAAGGTACTCTTTTGGGGAATTGTGGGCGCATTGCTGTTGCGTGCAATATTTATAATTGGCGGTGTTGCTCTCATTACGACATTTCATTATATAATTTATGTGTTTGGAGCTTTTTTAGTTTATACCGGTATAAAGCTTTTCTTTAATAAAGATGAACAAATTGAGCCGGAAAAAAACCCATTACTCAAGTTTATTCGTCGCTATATGCCCGTAACGAAACAATACTATAATGATAAGTTTTTTATAAAACGATTGGGACATACTATTGCCACACCATTATTTGTTGTTCTCATTCTTATTGAATCTACGGATGTAATCTTTGCTGTTGATTCCATCCCGGCAGTTTTAGCAATATCAAAAGATCCTTTTATAATTTATACCTCAAATATTTTTGCAATACTTGGTTTACGCACATTGTATTTTGCGTTGGCAGGCATTGTGCATATCTTCCATTATTTGAATGCCGGTATGGCAATAATTTTGATGTTTATTGGCGCAAAAATGCTAGTTTCAGATATTTATAAGCTACCAATCGAGGTTGCTTTAGGTATTGTAATTGCAATACTTATTGGTTCGGTAGTACTATCTTTACTTAACCCACGTGCTCAGCAGTCTATTGTTTCAAAAGAATGATGTAAAGAAATCTATTGTTTTCTACTGTGTAATTGTTGTTATTGTTGTTATTGTTGAAATGCTTAATCTCTCTACGTATTTTTTTGTTCTGAATGTATGCTCTTATGCTCTTTATCTCGAACATACAAATAGAGAAATAATATCAGATCGGTATATTACGGTATCGGGTTACTCACTTACCATTGAGCGGCACATTATGTTATTACTTATCAGTTTGTCACGGTGAAAAAAGTATTGGTTCTTGCATATTATTTCCCACCGTTGGGACTTAGTGGAGTGCAAAGGACTCTTGCTTTTGTAAAGTATTTGCCTCTGTTTGGTTGGGAGCCCACAGTGATAACTGTTGGTGATATTGGTTATTATGCCCATGATGAGGAGTTACTGCAAGAAGTTGAATCATTGGGAACGAGGGTAATTCGAACGAAATCATTCGATCCACATGCACTAAGAAAAGTAAAGCGGACATATTCTATGCCTAAAGAAAGTATGAGAAAAGTATTTTCAATACTTTCGGAATTTTTTCTCATTCCCGATACAAAAATTGGATGGAAGCGATTTGCAATTAATGCAGGAATATTAGAATTAACTACAACAAAATATGACTGTATCTTCTCAACAGCTCCTCCTTATACAGCACATTTAGCCGCAACCGAACTTGGTGCCATGTTTTCTTTGCCTGTTGTCTTAGACTATCGGGATGCATGGGTTGATTATCCGTTCAAACGCTATATCACACAGTTTCATCGTTATTTGCATCAGAAGAAAGAAAAAAAAGTACTGGAGATGTCTTCGGCTGTGGTTGTTGCCGCCCAATCAATTTATGCGCCCATGCAGAAAAGATATAATGAGTCATTTATATCAAAAGCATCGGTGATTTCTCAGGGATATGATCCGGCATACTTTATCGAGAAATCTTGTAATATGCAAAGTAAGAAAGAAAAAATAGTACTTACGTATTCTGGTGTGTTTTACGAAAATCGAACGCCGGCATATTTTTTTGAAGCTATAGCACAACTCTTGACTATGTATCCCGAATATTCATCAAAGATTGAGTTATGGTTTATAGGTATCTTTCGAGAAGAACATAAAGCACTCATTGAAAAAAATGGTTTGACCCGCATAGTTACGTTATGGGGATATCTCCCACATCAGCAATGTGTTGATGTATTGTTGCAATCTGATATTGTATGGGCAATGATGTTAGATGATTGTAGCACACCCGGCAAGATATTCGAGTATATCGGTGCTCAAAAACATATACTTGGTTGTGTTCCTGAAAACGGAGCAATGGCAAAAATAATTAGGCAATGCCGTGGAAGTGTTGTCACACCCGATGATATACCACAATTAGTAAAGACAATACACGCACTTTTAATACAAGCCGAAAACGGCACACTACCGGTAGCCGGCGATGAAATAAAAACAATATATGATCGCAAAAACTTAACAAAAAAGTTAGCGTTATTATTTGATTCTCTTATGGATACATCGAAAAAAAAATAGAGAAAATAATCTAATCCTCTTCCTGTGGTAATTCTTTGTACTTAATACGGTGATGATGAATACCGGAGAGACTTTTTATGAATGACATTTTAATTCGATGAATGTCCTGGAGTGTTATCTCGCACTCATCAAATTGCCCGTCGTTGATTCTTTCTTTGAAAACATTGTCCAAAGCAAGCTCAATAATATCAGGATCATCCGTATCTAAACTACGGTAGAGAGCTTCCGCTACATCAGCTAACATCACAATGGCTGTCTCTTTAGAATTTGGCTTAGGTCCCGGATAACGGAAATCATTTTCATCAATTTCTTTTCCTTGTTCTTGTGCGTCTTCCATTGCTTCAGCATAAAAATGTTTAATAAGCAAAGTGCCATGATGCGTCGGAATGAAATTAATTATTCGGTTTGGTAATTTATACTCCTGAGCAAGTTCAATACCTTCTTGTACATGATCTCGTATGATTGAAGCACTTTTTTTAGGAAGTAAGCGATTATGTTTATTATCCATGTTGATTTGATTTTCTATAAAATACTCTGCTTTAGCAATTTTTCCAATATCATGATAAAATGCGCCAACCTTTGTTAATAGTGCATCTGCGCCGATAACACTTGCTGCTTGTTCGGCAATGCGAGCTATTGTGAGAGTATGTTGATATGTTCCGGGTGCTTTTTCCGAAAGTTCTGTTAAAAGGGGATGAGCTAAATTATCAAATTCCTGTAATCGTAGATTGGTCGTAATATTGAATACTCGTTCAACAATAAAGAGTAAACCAAATGTAATTAATGGGGCAAATGCAGAATGAAATGCGATAATCAATGTTTGTTCTAACAACACATTAATTTCAACAATCTTTATACAAGCCAAAGATAAAATTGGAACTGCAAAGCCAATGAAAATGAAGAAAATAGAACGAAAAATTTGTGTTCTGCTCTGTACATCACGCACTGTGTATGCGCCTAACATTCCGGCACTGAGCATTGATAATCCAATATCAAAATCATTACCGCGTACACCGGCTGCTGTCAAAGCCATTGTAAGTGTTGTGTAAAATGCGGTGCGACTATCAAATAGAATTGCAGTTATCATTGCTAAGGACGGAATAATAACAGCATAATGCAATGGTAACTTAGAAGGCATAATGACGCTTATCCAAGCCATTGCAGCAACCACGATGATTGCAAGGTTCAATCCAAGTAATTGCAAGTTGTCATTAAATATTCTTGGACGAAGAAAAAATAAAAACAAACCAAGTATCGAATAAATGACGGACATATAGCCAAGATTACCTATCACCATAAGCCAAGATACCGACCTGTCCATTGTTAAATAACGACTTTTGTAATATGAGTCTAATTTTGCCTGAATTTCTTTTGTAATTCTCTGTCCATTCGCCACGATAGTTTCACCGCGTTTTATAATCGTCGAATAACGAGCCACAGACTGATTTGCCAAAATGCGAGATTCATCTGTAAGTTGATCGGAGTACATAGCCGTAGGAGATATTGAGCGAAATACGATGTCAGAAAGTTCATCAATAGCATTTTCACCAAGTTCTCTTATTATAATTTTTCCGATATGAGTACGTATCCATTGCGAGTCAATAACATGTTGTTTCGATACGATCAGTTCTTCAATATTCGAAGAATTTCGGACTGAGATTTCTTTTTGTTTAATATTGGAAAGCGGAATATTGACAAAGTAGTTTTTATTGCATAAACCCGCTGTATGAATTAGTATCTTTTCTAAGGTTTCAAGATGTTCCTTCTTGTCATTGATAGGTATAGATTCGAAAAAAGCAATGTTTTTTGAAGACAATGTTCGAGATGGTATATATTGACGTATCTCCGTTAATGCTCTTTGAAGTTCAATATCCGGTGAATTGTAGGATTTCTGAAAAACCATCATAACACTTTCCGATGATTGTTCTAATTCTGCTTTATATTCATCTTGGGATTTTAACACAGCAAAATCTTTTTGGGCGATAAGCGTTGGCTCATTCCATAAAATACCAATAATATTTGATGTATGAATATTACCGGTATCTGAGTTTTGAATAAAACTTGGATAAAAGAGTGTACATATAACTAGTGTAAAAAAAATGATTGCAATACGTATAAATAAAGAGTTACGCCATTCTTGTTTGTGGTTGTGTTGTGATTCAGCTTCTTCGTTTTGAAGTTTTGAAAATAATGTCTCTTTTGTTTTAGCCATAGTAAAATGAGATTTATATAAAATTGATTAATGTTGAATATACAATGGTATTGTTTTGTTGTAAATCCCACTGTGAATTGTAATATAATAAAGTCCATTACTAAAATGGTTATGCGGAATTGTAATTGATAATTGACCTTCAGGTGTGTAGCTATCGAAGAGGGTGCCAAGCTTTTCACCCGTAAGTGAATGGCAGTGAATAACAGTATGTCCCGAAAGTCCTATTGAACAATGTACAATATGATGATCTTCGTGCTGTTCCGTCGTAAATGAATATGGTGTGGAACTTGTGGATATCAATCGCCCGTCTGTAAAACATGCAAATACAGTTGTTGAAAATCGCATGGTGTCCACGAACACACATTGTGGACTATCGGACAATATACTCACAAACATCTCACTTTTCTTATTATCATGGAGCAATTGTGTAAACGGAAGTACGCATGGCGTGATATCACGTTCAAAAGGGTTTGGTGATTTAATTGTAAATGTTATTGTAGTCGTTTTTTGTGCTCGTTCAATTAACGGGATTGTAAATTCTAATGGAAGACTTGAAGGGTTGATAATTTCCCCACTAAAGTTGAAATGACGACTGTTATATTGTGCCTTTACATGATATTCTTTCGACGGAATGATGTACCAATCTTTACTGACAAAGCGTATTGGCACTAATACTGTATGCCCGGGAACTATGTCGTTGGTGTCACTATGTTGTTGATTTATAAAAGTTTGTAATCCTTTACCGGTCAATGTGAGTTCAATAACTTCATTGTCATCGCTTTCTATGACAAATGTGTTTTCAAAATTACCCATATTTTGAGGCGAAAATTGAAACACTAAGTCTGTTTGTTCATTATATCTTTGTTCGAATTTCATATCTTTCGGAGATAATAATGAAAATGGACTGTTGTTATCGAGTGATTGAATTGAAACTAATCGCTTTTCTTTTTTGGGACTATCATTTACAAGCGTAAATATCCGAGTTGCAGTATCACATGTTAATATATCAGGAAATTGTATGTTATTTTTACTGATGCAAGTGCGAACATATACTGTAATCGTGTCATGTGCAATACAATTCTCTTTTGATTGCACTGTGCAGATATAGGTAGTGGTTTGTTTCGGCGATATGAGAATTTCAGAGCATGTATCGCAATATGTATTTGTTTTGGGATGCCAATTATATGTAACATTGTTCGAAGAATTTGCTCTAATTGACGTAGTTGATCCGAGACAAAGAATGGTGTCTTCTGCCGATATACGTACATTTACATCCGCTGTATTGATATTGACGGTGTCAAAACCAAAACATATTCCATCGGTGACACTTACCGTATATTGAATTGGGAACAAAGGTGTGACGATAGGGGATTGACATGTATCACATGATATAAACAACGATGGTTCCCACTTGTATTTTTTTGCAGTTGATTTTGTTGTAAGCTGCACAGACGATCCCATACAAATTACAGTATCGTTAATCGTTTTTACCTCTATTTCACGACCTATGATATCCAAAGAATCTATGCCATAACATTCTGCGCGAAAACTGCCTTTAACATATATTCTTGTGATTGCTTTGGGATACATAATAATATCTGTGCAGTTTTTACAGAGGACAGAATCTTGAGTAAACCATTCATATTCCAAGGCGCCCTCTGCATATAAACGAATTGAATCGCCGACACAGGCTTCATTATTGCCTTTAATTTTTACAGTAGTTGGGCTAGTAGATATTGTAACTGAATCCACTATGGAGCAATTTTGTTCATTGTATATTCTGACATAATACGTAGTAGTATCTTTAACCGGTTTTGCAATTGGATTAGGACATGTGACGCAACTTAATGTCGGGTGTACTCTCCATTCATATTTTACACCACCTTTGGCAAATAATTGCGCTGATGAACCAAGGCATATCGTTGTATCGTTTGATACCAATGCTGTTGCCTTACTTATGATTACGTTCACTGAGTCTATGTACGTACAGTTGTTACTGTCTATCGTTGACACATAATATATGATAGAGTTGTCCGGCGTAACTACAGGATTATCACAATCGGTGCATGAAATATTGGTATCGGGAAACCATCTGTATTTTGCACCACCACCGCGAGCAAATAATTGAACTGACGAACCTTGGCAGATTATGGTATCATTGCTGACAGTAAGTGGTACGGCGGGAGCCGAAGGCATTCCTGTGCCTACACCTGCAATATAACCGTATGAGTTTGCTGTACCATAGCCGAAAGAAAACAGTGCAAAAGGATAATCACTGAATATTTTATGGGTTCCTTGTCGAACAAAAAGCGTTGTATAAGAATATGACAAGCACGTTTTACCGAGATTAAAAACCGGAAATTGCTTGAAATTTGATGCCGATATTTCTGTATTATCAAGACGCAATGAAGCTATACCAATGGTCGGAATAATTATCGTGATATAATGATCGCCATAAACCATTTCATCTGCTTCCTCTTCTGTGCCGTATCCCTGTATTGCGCAAAAAGTATAATTATCTAAATATAAATCTTTTGGAGGTACATATATCATAAAAGGGTCACCACTGCCATTATTGGTTTGACTGTTCTGTGACGATGCACGTATTTGAGCCACCAACACAGGTTTATCGGCACGTAAATGTAGAGGCTCAGCAATTCTTCCTTCATATACTTGACCTTTTTTTAATAATGCAATTTGCCGACTACCTTCATAAATTGTTGTCATATCTTCCGAGGCAATCACCCTATATGCATCATACGTAATAAATCGTACATAATCTTTTGGAAATCCTAATAAAAGAAATTCGTACCCCCATTGTTCTAAAGGCGGTAATTGCTCGAATAAATGATCACGCGACATACCATTGTAATTGGATAGGAGAGGGGCTTGTGTGCGTTGATGTCCGGCAAAAACAGCAACAGGTTTATCGCTCTCGATTGTGGTTCCCGATATATCAGCCCTTAAATTACCAAGTTGAATAAGAGTTTGCAAAAGTACAGACTCACCCTCTTGCAGTGTAAAACTAAATTCACGAGCATATTGACCGGAAACATCAAATTGATTGACCAAATCGTTTTCTGTATTTACCGTGATTTTTGTATCGTTTTCATTTGCCGTGATGATTGCCTCTGATGGTGTACTGGATAGAGTCATTTCTAATTGATCTGTAGTCTGATTTACAGCAGATTTGCCATCGGACGGATAAGAGAGTATCATGTAATTTTTCCCGAGTGCATGCGTGGGATAGAGTAAAGTGGCATCGCTTGTCGTAACAGCTTGATTGTGTGCATACGCAGCAATTTCGGCATCAGCTTTAATGCGAAAATATGGTTGTATGACTCTTCCGTTATCTCCGATCGTAAAATTCAGTCCGCTATTGTTAAAGCCCCTTGCTTCATAGTTTACCCATGAAACAGCCAATGAGCACACTCCACTTTCCGGCATTGTTAGTTGGGTAACACTCTGTGCACCGGCTCGATTACGATAAAGAAATTCAATATTAGTGCCCGGTACACCCGAACAAAACACTATCAAAGAGTCATTGGGGCGGCGAAGCGGGTCACTTACATTGTTATGAAAATTAGGCAGAAACGAAACGATAAAATCTTTGCCAAGCGTTGAGTGACGAACACCTTGACTCAACAAAAGGGGGCAATGTGCAATAACTGATATAATTGCAATGACATAAGTAAAAACTTTGCGATAAGGTATGTGATGTTTTTGTGAACAGTTCATTCTGTTTTCCCCCAATTATAGCCACTACCATCAGTTAATTTACGAATTTCGCTGTCACTTTACACAAATTTGAAAGAAAATGGCGAAAAAAATATATCCCGAAATCGAACTTACTATTGATTCGATAGGTTTTGAAGGCGTTTCTATTGCACGGCATGATGGTAAAGTCCACTTCATTCAGGGGGGGATACCGGGTGACAGGGTGTTGTGCTCGATTCACAAAAACAAATCTAAATATGCAGAAGGCACCATCAAACAAGTGCTCATTCCCGGGCAAGGACGCATACAACCGGCTTGTTCACATTTCGGCGTTTGCGGTGGGTGCAAATGGCAGCACTTAGTATATGAAGAACAACTGCACTGGAAAAAAAGTCATGTGGTAGATTGCTTCGAGCGTATTGCAAAAATTCCGTTTGATCATGTTTACGACACTATGCCCTCGGCGAAAGTATATCATTATCGCAACAAAATGGAGTTTTCATTCGGTGCATCCAGATGGCTAACTGCCGACGAAATGGGCAATGAAAACCTCAATACATCTTTTGCTGTTGGGCTGCATGTGCCTGGGAGATTTGATAAAGTGCTCGATGTGGATACTTGTCATATAGCCGATTTGCGTAATCAAGTGTTACTATCTTCTATCCGAGATAAAGCCGACGAATTATCCATTACCGCCCATCATGCACGCGAGCATCACGGTTTCTTGCGTAATATTGTTATGCGTACAAATCGTGAAGCCACACAACTTATGATTGTGCTCATTACTTCGCCAATTTCTCAAGAGCTAGAATACGATTTTATTGAATGGTATAAACACGAGTTACCCACTATACTGCCAAATATTACTTCGCATGTATGGGCTGTGACTGAATCGAAATCCGGCGTTGCATTTGGTGAAATTCAATGGTCTAATGGCAGCACAACAATAAAAGAGATAATTCATGATGTGGAATTTACTATTTCTCCATTCTCATTTTTTCAAACAAATGCAGTTCAATTAGAACCATTTATAGCCGCAATTATCCAAACAGCCGATATCAAAAGTGATGATATTGTATGGGACTTATATTGCGGGGCAGGATCAATTACTTTACCGGCTGCCAAATATGGTAAAAAAATAATTGGTTTTGAGTTGTCCGAAAGCTCTATCATTGATGCCAATGTAAATAAACATGATAATAACATAACCAATGTTGAGTTTTACCATGAAGATTTACATAAGAAAAATGCTATGACATTACTTTCACAATGCGATAAACCGGATATCGTAATATTAGATCCGCCTCGTGCCGGAATTCATGAAATGTTATTACAGCATTTATTATCGGTTGAATCACCGAAAATTGTCTATGTCAGCTGTAATCCGGCAACACAAGCCCGGGACTGCGCCATTTTACATGAAAAATACGATGTAATTTCATTGCAACCCGTTGATATGTTCCCACATACATATCATGTAGAAAATATTGCACTCTTACAATTAAGGAATTAATAATGAACACAATTAGACAACATTTTACACAAGCATCCGATGTATTAGCAACATTTCTTGCAGATGATAATAATTTTATTGCAATAGAAAAAGCAGGAGAATTGATGTCGAATGCAATAAAGCAAGGAAAAAAAATCATAAGCTGTGGTAATGGCGGCTCAATGTGTGATGCCATGCACTTTGCCGAGGAGTTAACAGGCAGATATCGCGATGATAGAAAAGCGCTTCCGGCAATATCTATAGCCGATCCGTCCCATATTGCATGTGTTGGGAATGATTATGGCTATGAATATATTTTTTCTCGATATATTGAAGCACTTGGTAATGAAGGCGATGTCTTATTAGCAATAAGTACAAGCGGAAATTCGCCAAATGTTATTAGAGCAATTGAAGTTGCACGAAAAAAGGGAATGCTCATTGTTGGATTAACCGGTAAAAATGGCGGGAAAATGGCTGATTTATGTGATGTGGAAATCCGTGCTCCATATTCACACTATGCCGATCGTGCTCAAGAAATTCACATCAAAGTAATTCACAGTTTAATTGATTATATCGAAAAAAATGTCTGACAATTGAGTGAGGTTATATATCTCCCGGTCAAATTGTTCATCGAGATTTTCATGTGATTTATTCGATGCATAATCGTTTGGCGCTCTGAATATTAGAGAACCTCATACTATGTGGGATAGTATCATGCTTTGGAGTTTACAAATCAAGCTGTAAATGTTCATCATCATTTAGACATATATTTCGTTGATTATCAAAATACGATGCCTCAGTGGTAGAAAAATGCTGCGAATTAGACAGAAAAATTAAACTTCTTTCTCTTATTTTTCTTGTGCCGGATAACTCTACGCGGGCTGTTTCGGGTGATGCTAATAATAAACGAGTTTTTTCTGATGCTTGTAAAGGATAATTGCGATATGTTATATCAAAATAAATTATAGGCACATCTGATGCTATCCCAAAATGCGATAATAAGGCATTAAAAATGGCGACAGTGGCATTGTGCTTTGCTTGTTTAGTGTATCCGGCAGAATGTGGTGTAGCAATAAAACATTTCTTTGCCAAAGGGATTGAAATATTCGGTTCATGTTCCCAAGTATCCAATACCAATGCAGGTAAATCCTCCTTATGCAGTAAAGAATTTTCATCAATAATGCTACCCCGAGCTGCATTGATGACTAATTGCGAAGATCGCAGCAATGAAACATTGCTCTTGTTAAGATAATGATATGTACTGTGTACTGAAGAAGTATCAAGAGGTACATGAAAAGAAACACAATCCGCCCGGTCGAGAATAGTATGGAACTCGTGATGCTCGTGAAAAAAAGGTAAGTCTTTATTTAGTCGAGGAATATCATGAACAAGAATATCCATTCCCAATAAAGATGCATAGAGAGCAAGTCTTTGACCAACATTACCATAGCCGACGATTCCAAGCGTCAGATTTTGTACATTTTTCTCATATACTTTAGCATACTCCAATATTCCTGAAATACAATATTCTGCCACCGCATTTGCATTAGAACCGATAGCAGACGCACAGTGAATAGAGTCAGATTGCAAAATTGACCTATCAATATGATCCATGCCGGAGGTTGCTGTAGCTATAAATTCTATTGAGCTGTTACGAATAAGTTCAACGTTAATTTTTGTCGTTGATCGAATACATAATCCCTGTGGCGAATAATAGTCTAAAAGTTTTTTTGTTAAATTCCTATGTGAAAAAGGATATGCCTCAATGGAATATTTAGTGCAATATTCTGCAAGCAATTGAATATCTTCGTCGTAGAGTATGCGCATAAGCAAAAAAAATCCCCTCCTGTTACAGTACAGAAGGGGAGGATAGTAAATAATAAGTACTATTTTAGGATTACAAATTGTTTTGAAGTTTTTGAATATGGGGTTGAAACCAAAACTCTGTATGTTCCATTTGGTAAATGAGATGGTATTTGGAGATGAGACACATTTCCTGCAAGTTTTTCAGTCGTCAGTTCAATAATTTCATTGCCGAGTAAATCCGTAATTGAAACACGTAATTCAGTTTCAATACCGTTCATATTTCCAAAGGTTATCACACCATTGCCATCATTAGGATTGGGTTGTATTTCGAGAATTAAGTCATTTTCCATAACCATATCATTGACAGAAGTTGTACCTATAGAGGCGGTGAGTGGAACGGAAAATGCTTGATTTTTTTGGTCATTCGAGTTAATGATTAAGTTACCGTTATGTTTACCTTCTCTGTCACCTTTGAATGCAACAACAATAGTCATAGTATCACCGAAAGCCAATGTTCTTGGATTATTGCTTTCAACACTTGGTGTAACCGATTTTAAGGAATAAAATTTTCGCAGAGAGGAAACAGAAACTTCCTCGACAATAAGTCCTGCAGCATTTTGCGGAGTAATTTTATATTCCATTTCCTTAGTTTCATTCATCAGGACATTACCGAAACTCAATTGTTCAACACTGGTCACTGCACTGATTGTTGGCTTATCACCGACAACAAATTGTAAAAACACATCGCGTCCGAAATCCGGATTAAATGCTTTAACACTCACCCCGTCAGAAAGTAATCTAAGATATCCGGACCCTAATTGTTTTCTCACAAAGTATAAATCCAGACCATAGTCCTCACGATTTGTCAAACGAAACTCATAGCAGCCATTTTCGAGAGTATAATCATGTTTGTAAACTGTATTATCTTCTAAATTACTGCCTTCGCCTATAATAGTACCATCCGCTTTTTTCAAATACCATTCATATTGTGCAGCTGCTTGATTATTTGTTTTAAGATTAATTTGGAATTGAGGATACATAATTGGCGGAGCATCGAAGCGAACATCGCCAAAATCATTGAGTGTATTTTCATCCACTGTTCCATTGGGATTACGCAGTGTAACCTCAAATCTTTGCTTGCCTGTAATATTTCCCCATGAGATAGAAGGGAGCACAACGGTGTCTGTTTGGAGAAATGATAAATTACCTTTCCAATTAAATGTGGATTTTACACCACCTTTTACACCATATTCAATAGCAACAGATGTCAGAGGATTTGTTCCTTTATTTTTAATGACAATTTTCGGATTATTACAAATAGGATTCATCCGGCTGTAAAATTCCCAATCATTCGGTTGAACTATATCTTCTACCGAGCAATCGGTTTTAAAGTTTGGTGCAGTATATGTGATTAACTGAGAAGCAACAACATAATTTCCAAAGGCTCCGCGTGAGTCATAGGCTTGCATACCATAGTCCAAGACATTACTTTCACCGCTTTTTATAAATGGCGTAATATCAAAATCTTGCGTTGGCACTTCTGCTCCCGGACACCATCCCGCTCTGTCTAATGTCCATGTACCACCTTGTGGATAGACCGGATTTGTTGCACATTCATTCCATAGCATCCATTCAAACTTTTTATCATTGACCGTCACAAAATGTTTTTTGGGACAAAACTCCGCGCAATTTGTTCCTTTATCATCGGCAAAGCCGTGCCCGCTGACACGAATCTTAATTCTATGTTCGTATTGAGTATTTCCACTACCCGATTTTGTTAATACCTTATCAATGGGCAAAAATTCTTTATTATCAGCTATAGAGCCATGCGATCTGTCACCGTTCCATAAATTATTGATAGCTACAACGTCGCGTGGTGGTGTACCTTTAATGAAAAGAAATTTAAGATCGAGTAATTCTTGAGTGTTTCCTGCATAAAGTCGTACAAAATCATGGAGTAATGGCTCATAATCCGTAACATCATAGACCCAACGAAAACCCTTTGGTCCTAAATCTAATCCGATGCCATACGGTGTGATATAACGCCAAATTTCATAGTTTACTATAGGGCTGTACCAAACCTTTGTCGCTTTCGTAATTTCTTTATCGGCAGCATTATATGCAGAATCAATTTTTTTGCCGTTAATGTCATAGGTATAACTATAAGAGTCAGCGGCATAGACTGTGAGAGTATCGGTAGCTGTTGTTGGATAATTAGCAATATTCTCTTTGATTATATTGCCGTTTGCAGGGTTGTTGAATAAAACTAAAGAAATTCTTTTTGCAGGTATAGTATCTTTTTCCACAAAATTTTCTTTGGAAATTGTTGGCAAAGTTCCATTGTAAAGTACTATTGATGGCATACTTTGGGCTTCATTTCCTGTAATAATATTTGTTGGTGTTGTAATATCGGTAAATATTAAACCTGATTTTTCGGCATTGACGGGATAAGGCATACCGAAGAGTGTAGCTTTTATAGGAGATGAATTATCCGACAAAGCTATAATGTCATTATTTTTTACATTATCAAAGCTATATCTTATGACTAAAGAATTTAAAGCAGATTCTTTAGGATATTGCATAATTTGTGAAATTTGTGATTCAGTAAGCTCTTTGTTATAGACACAAAATTCGTCCAGCATACCCGTAAATGATCCGTCAACGCCTGAGCCAATTTTAAAGTCACTAATTGTCCCCAAAGTCCTTTTTTTATCCGTTCCGGAATGCCAGAGTTTACCATTAAGGTATATTTTCATCGAGCCTGTAGCGGTATTTTTTGTAAATGCCCAGTGATTCCATTGTGATTTAATAGAATTATCATCCGTAGCTTTTTCGATTCTGTCATAGCCGCTTGCATTGCCTGCATCCCAATATACGGTTTTGTTTCCCCAAGGAACATGCGCATTGACGATACGTTCGCCTTTAGGTCCGCGAGCTTCAAAAGTA
>VYMG01000135.1_pt1 | contig 44127 bp, 47 predicted proteins | sample 5115261 | NCBI WGS metagenome assembly VYMG01 (sample SAMN12291781, study PRJNA351875) | freshwater metagenome | isolation source: freshwater lake | place: USA: Michigan, Wintergreen Lake | collected 2013-08-08
TTCGCACCATCAAAAAATGAAGTATATGGCAACCTTCGTTTGTGCGGGGTGTTAGGACATATCGAAATTCCTCCCGTTCAACAAAGGTGCTCATTGCTCTATCATATTATTATTACACCATTTACTATGGAGGAATACAAGAGAGAATGGACGAATTTGTGGTACTTGTCGCGAGTGATGACCACACTCGTTATGCTGAAGAAATCTGCTCAACTATTGAAATGGCTGCCCAAGCCCGAGGTACGGGGATAGCAAAACGCCAGCCCGAATATATCATGATGAAAATGCGCGAAGGTAAGTCCGTGATTGCCTTGCATATTGATGCCGAAACAGGTGAAGAACGCTTTGCCGGATTTTGCTATATAGAAACATGGAGTAATAAACAGTATGTGGCTAATTCGGGATTAATTGTTGTGCCTGAATTTCGCCGCGCCGGTTTAGCAAAAAAAATTAAACAAAGAGCTTTTGAATTATCCCGTGAAAAATATCCCGAAGCTAAATTATTCGGTATTACCACAAGCCATGCCGTCATGAAAATGAATACGGATTTAGGATATTATCCTGTACCATTTTCCGAATTAACTACCGATGATGATTTTTGGAAAGGATGCCAAAGTTGCCCTAATTATGATATTCTGAAAAGAACAGAACGAAGAATGTGTTTATGTACGGGTATGTTATTTGACCCGAATAATCCTAAATACACAGAAACACAACCTATTGTGGTTTTAGCATATAGCGGTGGCTTGGATACATCCTATTGTGTGAAAAAATTCTCGGATGAAAAAAATTATGCCGTTCATACCATTATTGTTAATACAGGTGGTTTTTCGGAAGAAGAATTAAAAGAAATAGAACATAAAGCCATTGCTTTGGGTTCCCGCAAACATATTACGCTTGATGAGACGACGAATTTTTATCATCGTTGTTTACGATTTTTAATTTTTGGTAATATTTTACGAAATAATACATATCCTTTATCGGTGAGTGCGGAGCGTGTTTTTCAGGCGATGTCTATTGCGCGCTATGCACGTTCGGTTAATGCCGATTATGTGGCTCACGGCTCCACAGGCGCAGGTAATGATCAAGTACGCTTTGATGTGATGTTTAATATTTTATTGCCCGGCACACCGATTCTCACACCAATTCGTGATGAAAAATTAAGTCGTGAAGAAGAAATTACTTATTTACGTGAACGCGGCTATGAACAAAATTGGGCAAAAGCGCAATATTCGGTAAATAAAGGATTATGGGGAACGACAGTGGGCGGTAAAGAAACATTAACATCTGATGGATATTTGCCCGATGATGCTTTCCCGACACCCGTGACTAAACATGAACCCGAAACACTTATTCTCGGATTTCATCGCGGTGAATTATTTACCGTTAATAATGAGGAATTCAGTAATCCTGTGGAGGCAATTAAGAAAGTAAATTCCATTGCTCAACCTTTTGGTATAGGTAGAGATATTCATGTCGGCGATACAATTATCGGTTTAAAAGGGAGAGTGGGTTTTGAAGCCGCCGCTCCGGTGATAATTATTAAAGCGCATCATGCTTTAGAAAAACATACATTAACCAAACAGCAACTTGCCATCAAAGATATGCTTGCTGCGCAATACGGTACTTTATTGCATGAAGGACAATTTCTTGAGCCAGTTATGCGTGATATTGAAGAATTTTTATTGCATACACAAGAAAATGTCACGGGAACGGTGCATATACATCTTGCGCCATACAGATTCCATATTATAGGCGTGGAATCAAGTCATGATTTAATGAATTCCGCATTTGGAAAATATGGCGAGGAAAATTCCGCATGGACAGGCGATGATGTGCGTGGTTTTGCGAAAATAGCTTCTAATCAAGCAATGATGTATTTCACTGTTAATGGGACGGAAAATGTCGGATAATATTCGTGTGGGAATAATAGGCGGTGCTGGTTATACTGCCGGAGAATTATTACGTATTTTGCTTTGGCATCCCGCCGTCACTCTTGTCTTTGTCCATAGTACAAGCAATGCAGGAAAAAAAATTACCGATATTCATAAAGATATTATCGGTGATACAGATATGGTATTTTCTTCGGAATATTCCTCGGACTGTGATGTCATTTTTTTATGCACTGCCCACGGTGAATCAAAAAAAATTATAGAAGAACAGCAGTTCCCTCCCGAAGTACATATCATTGATTTAAGCCAGGATTATCGCTATGGTGATAATCCTGATTTTCTCTATGGTTTACCCGAATTATACAGAGACAGTATTCGCGGTCATACAAAACATATTGCCAATCCGGGATGTTTTGCAACGGCTTTGCAATTAGGTCTTTTGCCTTTAGCATCGCAACAAGTATTATGTGAATATCTCTCGATTAATGCGGTGACGGGTTCTACCGGCGCAGGGCAATCATTGTCGGCGACATCGCATTATTCATGGCGTGCGAATAATATGCAAGTCTATAAACCATTCCAACATCAGCATTGCAGAGAAATACGTCATTCTTTAGAATATCTGCAAAAAAATACTGTCCCGAAAATATTCTTTTTACCCTTGCGCGGTAATTTCCCTCGCGGAATTTATGCAACAATTATGATGCCTACCACAATGAGTCATAATCAGGTATATGAGCTATTTTCGGCATATTATGAAACACATCCATTCGTGCATATTCTTCCGAATAGTATGCCCGATATGAAAATGGTGGTCAATACCAATAAATGTGTCATAGGTATGGAAGTGTATGACGGTATGCTTGCTATTGTCAGTACGATTGATAATTTATGCAAAGGAGCTTCCGGACAGGCAGTACAGAATATGAATTTATTGTTCGATTTACCGGAAACAATGGGATTACACTGGAAATCATTGGGATTCTAATATGACAACAACATCAATAATTATACGAAGAGTCCGCATTGATGAAGCGGCTCAATTTCGTGATTTGCGTCTTGCTTCACTGCAAGAGACGCCCGATGCCTTCGCTTCATCGTATGAAGAAGAAGAGCATTGGACAGCAGAATTTTATGCTGAACGACAAAGGTCACAACCGGATAATTTTATTATTGGTGCATTCGACAATACTACACTTGTCGGTATGGTAGGGTTTTTTCGGGAACGTTTCCGTAAAACCCGTCATGTGGGAATTATATGGGGAATGTATGTCAGACCCGAATATCGTCGGCAAAATATTGGTGAAAAAATGCTTCATTATTTGCTTGATGAAGCACGTACTGTTCAGGGAATTGAGCAAGTACATTTGGGAGTTGTGTCCACAATATATCCGGCAAAATCGCTCTATGAAAAATGTGGATTTCAATTATTCGGTGAAGAAAAAAATGCAATGAAAGATCAAGGGAAATATTTTTCTGTTTTTCATTATGCTTTATTTTTATAATGTGATTTATGTGAGAATGTGATGAAACGTTTTTTTTCTGTTCATGATTGTGCAGACATACATGCTTTGATTGATAAAGCACTTATTTATAAAAAAAATCCTTTTGCGGATGATGATGCAGGAAAAAGGAAAACACTTGGATTGGTGTTTTTTAATTCCAGTTTGCGCACTCGTCTCAGCACGCAAAAAGCGGCACATAATCTGGGATTGAATACTATGATTATCAATGCCGGAACGGAAAGCTGGAAAATGGAATTTGAAGATGGCTCTATTATGGGAGGAACAACGGTGGAACATATTAAAGAAGGTGCTGCCGTTTTGGGTGAATATTGTGATATTATCGGAGTGCGTTCTTTTGCAGAATTACAGAATAGAGAGAAAGATTACAGTGAGGAAATTTTTCATAAAATTGAACATTATAGTCAAAGACCCACCATCAGTTTGGAATCAGCCACACGTCATCCCCTCCAATCATTAACAGATATGATAACAATACGTGAAATAATGGGCGAAAAAAAACCACGTATTGTTTTGACATGGGCGCCGCATCCTAAGGCATTACCGCAAGCTGTGGCTAATTCTTTTTTGGAGTGGAGTAAAGTCTATGGCGCGGATATTACCATCACACATCCCGAAGGATATGAATTATCCGATGAATTTGCCGCGGATATTCCCATTGAATATAATCAGGAAAAAGCTTTGGAAGGCGCGGATATTGTCTATGCAAAAAATTGGTCGGCATATCATGAGTATGGTGCGGTGATAAAATCCGACAGAGAATGGATAATCAATGCAGAAAAAATGTCATTAACACATAATGGAGCATTGTTGCATTGTTTGCCTACGCGCCGTAATTATGAACTTGCCGATAATGTGTTGGATAGTCCCTCTTCTTATGTTATTCGTCAAGCATCAAATAGGGTATGGGCTGCACAAGCTGTCTTGAGTGAAATTCTCCATTCACAGGATATGCGATGAAACCATTAACTATTGTAAAAATAGGTGGCAATATTGTTGATGATGTCCATGAAACCGAGTATTTTTTATCATTGGCAGCAGAATATTTACAACCTTGTATAATTATTCATGGCGGTGGTAAAATTGCAACAGAATTAAGCAGTAAATTAGGTGTAGCAACCACAATGGTGGAAGGAAGACGCATTACCGACAAAGCTACATTGGATATTGCTACGATGGTTTATGGCGGTTTAGTCAATAAATCATTAGTCGCGAAATTGCAAGCATTGGGAATAAATGCTCTCGGCGTAACAGGCGCAGACGGAAATTCTATACTTTCAGAAAAAAGACCGGTGCATGATATTGATTATGGTTTTGTGGGTGATATTATTGCCGTCAATGCCGGATTTTTTCTTGATTGTTTGGATAATAATCTCATGCCTATTGTGGCACCATTAACCCATGATGGTAAAGGCACACTTCTTAATACGAATGCTGATACCATCGCTGCACAACTTGCTATTGCTTTAGCTCCGCACCGTGTTATTTCTTTACTCTATTGTTTTGAAAAAAAAGGTGTTTTATCCGATATGAATAATGAAGAATCGGTTATTACTGAACTTCATGAAAAATATTATCGGGAATTAGTTGAACAAGGACATATTCATAAAGGCATGAAACCGAAATGTGATAATGCATTTATGGCAAAAAAACATGGTGTGCAATCCGTTGCCATTGTTCATGCACGTCAAGCACATAGACCACAGTCAGGAACAACTATCATCATATAATTATGGAAAAATCACCATTGTTTGAAGAAAGTGTCTCATTACTTTCGCAATTAATAGCAACACAATCTTTTAGTCGTGAAGAACATATAACGGCGGATATTATTCAGGCATTTTTGGAACAGCATGGGGCACAAACTCATCGTCTGATGAATAATGTATGGGCATTTTCCGATAATTATGACCAAAACAAACCTACAATACTTCTTAATTCTCATCATGACACGGTTAAACCCAATAAAGATTGGACACGTAATCCCTTTGAACCGACAATAGAAAATGGCATACTCTATGGTTTGGGAAGTAATGATGCCGGTGCATCATTGGTCAGTTTAGCTGCATGTTTTCTTGCTCTACGACAAAAGGAATTACCTTGTAATATTGTGTATGCTGCAACGGCGGAAGAAGAAATTGCCGGAAAAAATGGTGTGGAAATCACTGTCCCCGCATTGGGTAATATTGAGTGCGCTATTGTGGGAGAGCCAACCACTTTACAAATGGCAATAGCGGAACGAGGTCTTATGGTCTTAGACGCTACTGTCTATGGAAAATCGGGACATGCCGCAAGAACCACAGGTATTAATGCCATAGAAAAAGCAATACCCGTTTTGGATTGGTTTCGTACATTTTCCTTCCCGAAAATATCACCGACATTAGGACCCGTAAAAATGACGGTTACTCAAATTCAAGCAGGCACGCAACATAATGTTATTCCCGATCGCTGCACTTTTGTTGTTGATATTCGACTTAATGATTGTTATACGCATGAGGAGATTTTTTCCATTATTCAAGAGCATTGCGGCTGTGAAATTCAAGCACGTTCCATGCGATTAAAACCCTCGTCCATTGCAAATAATCATCCTTTGGTGCAAGCAGCAGAGCGACTCGGCATACCGACATTTGCATCACCGACAATGAGTGATCAGGCATTATTGTCCGTGCCCTCAATTAAAATAGGACCGGGAATGTCCGAACGTTCCCATACTGCTGATGAATTTGTGACTTTGGATGAAGTTAATAATGGGATAAAAACATATATTTCTTTGATACATACTGTGGCAGAATTATTATGAAACTTTGGGATAAAGGAATTTCCACCGACGCATTTATTGAAAAATTTACGGTTGGAAATGATAAAAAATTTGATATGTATTTAGCACCTTACGATGTGCTCGGCTCAATTGCTCATGCCTTTATGCTTGCTGATGTCGGCATAATAACACAGGACGAAGCCGATGCCATTGTTCAGGAATTACGGCGCATATATCATCGCATTGAGCAAGGTGATTTTTCTATTGAAGATGGTATTGAAGATATTCATTCGCAAATTGAATTAGAGCTGACACGTGCATTGGGCGATATAGGAAAAAAAATCCATACCGGACGTTCCCGCAATGATCAAGTACTCGTGGATATTTCCTTGTTTTTGCGTTCCATACTTTTTCATATTATTGATGAAGTCTATGAATTAGCAAAAATTCTCATCGAATTATCGGAACAATATAAAAACCATTTATTACCCGGTTATACGCATTTTCAAATTGCCATGCCTTCATCATTCGGTTTATGGTTTGGGGCTTATGCCGAAAGTTTGGCAGACGATCTTGCATTCGCAATGACAACCGTACATTTTGTCAATAAAAATCCCCTTGGCAGTGGGGCGGGCTTCGGTTCTTCTTTTCCTCTCAAACGAATGAGAACAACAGAATTATTGGGTTTTGAGGGTTTGCATATAAACTCTGTGTATGCACAAATGACACGAGGAAAAAAAGAAAAACTTTTTGCTCAATGTATAGGCGGTATTGCAGCCACTTTGTCAAAAATGGCAATGGATATTACGCTGTATATGTCGCAGAATATGGGATTTATTTCTTTCCCCGAAACCTTAACAACGGGGTCTAGTATTATGCCCCATAAAAAAAATCCCGATGTTTTTGAATTAATTCGTGCAAAATGTAATGTGGTGCAAACAGTTCAGTATTCCTTGCACTCATTGATGAATAATTTGCCTTCGGGTTATCATCGTGATATGCAATTAACAAAAGAAATACTTTTTCCTGCATTGTACGATATTGTTGATTGTATCTCTATGATGAAATATGCTTTACCGCAATGCAATATTTCTTCGAATATTATGGAGAATGATGTATATACATATGCTTTCAGTGTTGATGAAGTCAATAAAGCGGTTCAACAAGGAATGTCATTCCGTGATGCATATAAATATGTGGCACAGCAAATACAGGATGGTACTTATAGCCCGTCTTTATCAATGGAACATACCCATGAAGGAAGTATGGGTAATTTATGCAATGATATGATACGTGAACAATTGGAATACCATTATTCATCATCGCATCGCGAAACAATTAGTAATGCCGAAAAAAGATTGTTGGGAATAGAATAGTTTTTCGCAATTTCGTAGGGGTAGCACATGCGGAACTTGAATAAAATGTAATCGCAAAGAGATGAGATGATAATAGAAATATACTGTTTGTTTTTTTGCCCCATCCCGTCCTTCCCCGCGGGGAAGGCGAAAAAAGCGGGGCGCGGTTTTGGGTACATAATCCACCCCGTCAGACTGCGTCATGAAAATGCTGCAAGTTGTTGTTTAAATAGAGGATATGTTTAGTTTAGAATAGTAAATAGAAATATTCCTTTATCAAAATAAGAATCACTAAAAATATACAAATTCAATTACAACAAACAAGAGGTAAGTAAAATATGTTATTTAAGAGATTAACAATGGAAGAAGCAAACTCAAATTATATTTTTCCAACTGAGTTGCATATATGTTTAGAAGATATTGAGAAAATATTGGGGATGAAGTTTGAATTTTTCATTGATGATTTAGGTGAAACATACGATGCCTTAATTGAGACAAACAATGGTGTACGTATTGCTTTTGTCTGTAGGAAAGGACATAACTATAAATATATTATAGTTGGTGTTCAAGAATGTTTTTTCAGAACTAATAAAGACTATAGAACTCTATTGGAGAATGAACTTTTACTACTTGGGATACCTGTAGATAAACTAGATTATTATAGTGGTTTCTAAATAGTTAAGCCATAGACACACTGTCAAGACACCAATTTGTCTCAGAAATACGTAATTTTGTTCCGAGAATTTCTCAATAATCTTCTACCAAAGTGGAAAAGCCAACTCCTAATAAAGTTGACGAGGTTGCGGGTTCGGAGACATTAGATGATGCTTTGGGGTTCAAAGAACAACCGTTTTCGGAGGGGAAAAGGGGAATTGAAGCATCAAAAGATTTAGGAGCAGGAGCGGTACATGGAAATTCTCTGAAAAGCCTTCGACCTACTTGGGGTTACAAGTTTTATTCTGCTGACGGTACATTCTTAAAGAATGGTATTACATCCAAGTTAATACCAGAAAAGCGATATACCAGGAAGTTTATGTCTGATAAGTATATGGAAACAATTCTATTCCCCAATAGGCTTGATGCATACCAATGGGAGTATCAACAAAATCAAATTTTACCTGGACCATTAAACTTTAATATGCATTAACATGAGTGATGAAAAAAATATATTCGGTTGTTATGTTTCTGCTACGCAGGCTTCGCCTGATGCTGACCAACACACGAAAGAATTAGCAACAGAACAGGGACGACTATTTAGAAATTACATTTGGGGTGATAAAGGTATTTGTGATACCTTGAAGAAGTTAAATCAAGACGACTACGGTAAGGATCTAAAGTTAGCTTTATTTCAATTTTATGTAAATCCAATCCCAATGATGGAACAAGCATTAAAGGAAATAGAAGGTTATCGAAAGAATGAAAAATCAATCGGCATACCGATAGTAGTAAACGATAAGAATTTCTTTAGTCAAACTGAAGAAGGGCGATATAATTTTTTGAAACAATCTATTTTACAGAAATTTGATTTATTAGCAGAAGTTGTAAAGAAGAAAAAACTTGATACGAATATAGATTTATTGAAATCCGATTTAGAAAAAATTTTTACTTGAAAAAGCGGGGCGCAGTTTTGGGTAAATCCACCCCGTCAGACTGCGTCTGCCACCCCTCAATGAGGGGAATTTTTGAAATTCAATATCTCATAAATCCCGTAGGGATTGAACGTTTATAGAATTTGTGTTTGATGCGATGGGCGATGTCCGTAAACCTATAAGGTTTTGAAAACCTTATAGGTTTGGATAAGGAATCCACCCCGTCAGACTGCGTCTGCCACCCCTCAATGAGGGGAAGTTTTTCGTCTTTTGACCCGCGGCTCTGTGTCTCAGCTTTATAAAAGCCACTACTCGGCATGGCTACGCTATTTTGTGTCCGGGTTGGAAGAGGAAAAAGTACAGATAATACAGCAAAAATACTCTTTTGATTGAAAAAAAACAGTAAATAACCAAAAGTCTTTACTTTTTCTCTTCTAATTCAAGCCAACGTAATGTTATTGTATCCAATTGTTCTTCAATTCCCGCCAACTTTTCGCTTAACTCCGTTATTGCTTTGTAATCTGCGCCATCCATTGTTTCTAATGTTTGAAGGATTATTGCTTTTTCTTTTTCAAGGCGTTCAATAGATTTTTCTGCCTCTTCATATTCTTTTTGTTCTTTGAAGGAAAGTCCGCTTTTTTTCGATTTTTCTCTTTTGGGTAATTCTTCTTTGACAGTAGCTTGCGATTTAGTGTTGCGCTCTTGCTCTTTTTTTTGTTCTATTTTTTCTAAATACGAGCTATAATTGCCGGGATATTGTTTAATATGACCATTTTCTTCAAATGCATAGATAAAATCTACGGTTTTATCAAGAAAAGAGCGATCATGCGACACAATAATTAATACACCCTTAAAATGTGATAAATGTTCTTCTAAGGCAGAAAGTGTGGCAATATCAAAATCATTCGTTGGTTCATCCAATAAAAGAACATTCGGATTATTCATGAGTATGCGAAGTAATCCTAAGCGTCGTTTTTCGCCACCGGATAATGTTTCGATAAGAGAATGATGCTGGCGTGGCGGAAATAAAAATTTATCTAAGAGTTCTTTGGCAGTAATAAACCGCTCGCGCCCTACGCCGACATCAATATATTCCGCAATTTCTCTCAAAGCACCAATGACGGTTTGGCGCGGTGCCAAGTCGGTAATTTCTTGACGGAAATAACCGATTTTGACGGTTTCTCCCAATTTAACGCTGCCGCTATCGGGTTCTGTTAATCCCGCTAATGTATTCAAAAGCGTGGATTTGCCTGTCCCATTCGGTCCAATGATGCCTATTTTATCGCCCGGAGCTGCGCTGTAGGTAAAGTCATGAAAAAGAACCGTATTATTGATATGTTTTGAAATATTGTAAGCATCAATAATTCTGCCGCCGAGAAAAACGTTTCCAAGTTCAATTTTAATATTTTTTTCTTCTGTGGGAGCGGGTTCTGCTTGCATTTTTGCAATCCAGTCAATTCGGCTTTGTTGTTTTGTTCTTCGTGCTTTTGCACCTTTTTGCAGCCATGCTAATTCTTGACGTAATTTATTGCGTAAATGGTCGGCTGCCGCTTCCTCCGCCACAATCATTGCTTCTTTGCGCTCAAGATATTTTTCAAAATTTCCGGGATAGCTGTATAAAGTGTTGCGATCTAATTCAATAATTTTATTGGTGACAGCATCAAGAAAATAGCGGTCATGGGTAACAAGAAGTAATCCTTTTTGAGATTGTTGGAGATAATCTTGCAGCCATTGCACTGAGCCCGCATCAAGATGATTGGTTGGCTCATCAAGAATTAACAAATCGGGGTCGGAGAGCAGCGCTCTTGCAAGTGCAACTCTTTTTCTTTGTCCGCCGGATAAATTCATGACATCGGCATCAAATAATTCCATGCCTAAACGAGAGAGTATGGATTTTGCTTGACTGTCAAGTGCCCAACCGTTTTTCTCATCAATGAGTTGATGAAGTTTGTGGAGTTCTTGTTCTTCTTCGGCAGTGAGTTGTGATTTTTTACATAAATCTTCATGGCGCATCAGTGCGTGTGCTATATCGGGTTTGCCGCTCATAGCCGCTTCCAAGACTATGGTATGTCGGTCAAAACGCGGTAATTGTTCTAAGTATTCGAACCGAGCTTCCTTGTTGAAAGCAACGATTCCCGTGTCGGGCGTATCAATACCGGCGATGACTCGCAAAAATGTCGTTTTTCCGGCACCATTGCGCCCTATTATACCAACACGGTCGGTGTCGTCCATACCAAAAAACACATTCTCGAAGAGCATTTTATCATGGATGGATTTAGAAATATCGGAAGCGGAAAATATAGTCATACGGTGAAATTGTCATGTTTTGAGAAAGACAGGAGCCACAATATCTGAGAATCGGGCATAACTTGATGTCTGAACATTATGCGAAAATAGTGTATTATTTAGTCTTGCCCTTTATTGTCTCTTGTACTTGTTGTCGGAGCTATGGTTTTTTGCAGAATGATTTTGACATCATTTTTGCAGAATTGTGTGCCTATGATATTGAATCCATGCTTTATATTCAGTATCAGCATTGATTTGTACCGATTGCGGGTTCGCGTTTCTACCTTGGGATAACCCATTTCTGCGATACGAGTATGTTGGTGGCGCATTAAAGCCGATGCTATGCCGTGACCACGATATGTGGGCAAAACACCGCCAAGCCAACTATAAAAGAGGGTTTCAGTATCTTCATAACCAATTTTGAAGCCGACAGGAGTGCGGTCATCCTGTGTGTAAGCAATAAGAATCAGCAAAGAGTTTTTATGACGTAACCGTTTGTTGATACGTATGTTACCGGTTGTCACATCGAATATTTCGTCGGATAATCGGGCTACTGTTCTTATGCACTCTTCATTGTCAAGAGTTGTATATTCTTCAATAAAAAATGAGTTCATCGGCATATCAACCTTATGGTAAATGGAAAGTTTGCAAAAATACGATATGGCTGTATTGTTGTTCACATGGCAAGTTCCTTGTAATTTCGCATTGATTTATCCGTTACATCATACCTTTTCGTTGTCTGATTAACGTTATTGACGTATGAAATATGATCCGAAAATTTCTCCACGGATGTTTGAAAGCGATTTCATTGAGTGGTTTTCACATATCCATCCGGCAACACCGGTTGTGTTCTGGTTGCCTGTGATAGGCGTGGTGCTCTACAATGCTTTTGTAGCTTGTAGTGTGGGTGCGGTTCTCTTGCAAATAGTCAGTGGGGTCGTGCTATGGACATTGACAGAGTACTCATTGCATCGGTGGGTTTTCCATTATGAGCCGCGCTCAACATGGGGCAAACGTCTTCATTTTTTGATGCATGGCGTTCATCATGATTACCCTCGTGATGCCACACGTTTGGTGATGCCCTTGGCTATCAGCATACCCATAGGGATAGTGTTCTATACATTGTTCGGGGTATTGTTGCCAATCAGTCACTTTGGTCTATTTGCGGGTTTTGCTTTGGGGTATCTGTCGTATGACATGATTCACTATGCGACCCATCATTTTGCCATGACAAGTAAAGTGGGGCGATACTTGAAAATTTATCACATGCGCCATCATTTTAATGATTCGCATAGTGGTTACGGAGTTTCCAATCCTTTGTGGGATATAGTGTTCAGGACTATGCCGACAAACAATCAAGGAAAAAAAGAATAATTAGTTACGTTATTATAAAAACGGTATGTTTTACCTATTTATTACACACTATGGCAGTTGATAAAGACACCATTCTCAATGTATTGCACCCAATATGCGGTGAAGTACAAACAATTGAACATCATGGTCAGCTCAGTATCATGATCTCTCCCGATCATATACTTGAAGTTATGGAAGAATTAAAAACGAATCCTTCCACTCAATTCACATTTCTTGTGGACATTACCGCCATTGATTGGTATCGCAAAAAAGATCGTTATGAAGTCGTGTATTTCCTTCAATCCCTCCCATTGGGTGGCAGAGTACGTGTGAAGGTGGCATTGCCGGAGCGCAATCCTCATGTTGCGTCAGTATGCTCGCTGTGGGAAGGTGCAAATTGGTTCGAACGGGAAACGTATGACATGTACGGTATTCACTTTGACGGGCATCCAGACTTACGTCGCTTCTATATGCCGGAAGATTTTGCCGACCCGGAAACAAATGAACCGATTTATCCGCTTCGTAAGGATTTTCCATTGATGGGCATACCGGGCTCCATGCCATTACCTCCTATGCCTGAACGATTGTAAGATTCTATACTCTATGGTACAAAGCCGCCCGATACTAATGTCGGGCGGCGTTTTTTATGATTGTTTTATTATGATGACAAACCCATGAATTCATTGTCACTGCATTGCAGAACATCATTTTTTTATTATGGCATTATAATGCTTATTGTGAGCAGTATAGGGCTGTCGGGATGTTTATTTGTGCGTATTGATGATGAAGAACCGCCTCCAACACCCGTCATTGTAAGTCCTCAACCGGAAATTCCGATTTCTGAAGAAATGGTACATTCCCGCGACGGTGACATGCTTGCATTTTTACCTGTGGGCTGGGATTTTATCAATGCGGTTTGCTATTGCTGCCAATAAAGATATGAATATTGCTCTTGTATTCCGTCGCTTAAAAAAATTGCCTCAAACGGATTCGGTGATAGCAAAACAAGGAGTATATGCACTGGCAAGGGCGGCTATGAGTTATCATCAACAAAAAACGGCAGGGGCTGCAAAACAAACTGGCAAATATGGACTGATAACTATCGGTTCACGAGAATTTGGTACTTTCGATTTTACCAATGCAACAAGAAGTTCGCGCAACCGCTGCGCTGTTTTTATGTCTTCATTCGGTAATTATTATGAAATAGCGCTCGTGCCACTCAATATTAATGATAATCCTTTGCCTTCCGAAGAAACGATACTTAAACTGTTTAGGTCTGTATTGGCGACCGTACAGTATTAATACATGAAGTATCCATACAAAAAAGTGTTTTTGAACTATGTCACACTATTTCACGATATAATCCTTAAAAGAGATTGCCCCCTTGTCATGAATATGTGTTCGATAATTTCTGAATAATGTAATACTATGGCTCATAAAGAAACACCGCTTATGCGGCAATATCATCAAATAAAGAAAAAACATGCCGATGCAATATTATTTTTTCGCATGGGTGATTTTTTCGAAACATTTGAAGAAGATGCTGTTATCACGGCACGTGTGTGTGGTATTACTTTAACAAAAAGAAATAATGGCGAAGCAGGAGAAGTGCCGCTTGCGGGATTTCCCCATCATCAACTTGATGCATATTTACCAAAACTTGTGCGTGCGGGATATAGAGTGGCTGTTTGCGAACAATTGGAAGATCCCAAACAAGCACGCGGTATTGTACGGCGCGATGTGGTGGAAGTCGTCACTCCGGGCGTGGCAATGTATGATAAATTGCTTGATGTAAAACGCAATAATTATGTGGGAGCAGCCTTTATTTTTATTGAGCGTGGCACAGCAAAAGTAGGTTTAAGTTGTGCCGATATTTCCACCGGGGAATTTTTTACGATGGAAGTGTTGTTAAGCGATTTGAGGGCAACACTCGAAACGGTTATGGCAGCGGAATTAATTATTCCCAAAGGACAATATGCCGACTTACAACAATGTATAAAAGCAATGGAACATCCGCCATCATTAACACGATTGGAGGATTGGTTATTTGAAATAAGTTTTGCCCGCGAAACTTTATTGCGTCATTTTAAAACTCCTTCATTAAAAGGATTCGGCATTGAAGAAATGACAGGTGGACAAATTGCAGCAGGAGCAGTGCTCCATTATATACTTGAAACACAAAAAACATCGGCATCGCAGATAACAAAAGTCCGTTATTATGACCCGTCGGAATATATGGTGCTGGATTATGCAACACGTCGTAATTTGGAACTGACATTTTCCTTGCATGATAATAATGACGCAACATTGATTGCCCATTTAGATAAAACCCAATCTCCGATGGGCGGGCGATTATTCAAACAATGGCTTACAAGACCATTGCGCAAACTTACTGTTATTCAACGACGATTAGCTGCTGTCAAAGCATTAAAATATCAAAGAAATATTTTAACGGATATTCGCCATGATTTGAGCGAAACGGGTGATTTAGAGCGATTAATTGCAAAAATTTGTGCTCATCGTTGCTCACCGCGTGATATTATTGCCTTAAAACGCGGCTTACAAAAAATACCTCTTTTACGTGCTTCCATTGCTGTCATTGCCGACGATTCTTTGTCCTTGCTTGCAGAAAAAATGCCTTTATTGGATGAATTAATCACATATATCGGTGCAACTATCATTGATGACCCCTCGGCATCTTTGGGAACAGGATCAGTTTTTAGACCGGGAGTTTCCGCTGAATTAGATGAAGTCTGTGCTGCGATGCTTCACGGAAAAACATGGGTACATTCCTATCAAGAACGTTTAAGACAGGAAACGGGAATATCTACATTAAAAGTCGGTTTTAATAATGTTTTCGGTTATTATATCGAAGTTACCAATATCCATAAAACAAAAACGCCGGATGCATGGATACGTAAACAAACCATGACCAATGCCGAACGTTATATTACCCCCGAATTAAAAGATATTGAAGATAAAATTCTTAATGCCGAACAACATATCGGTACAATAGAACAACGATTATTTGAAGAGTTGCTTTATCGGATAACACAAAGTACAGAACAAATACAGATGACAGCCGCTGCCGTCGCTGCTTTGGATTGTTTACAAAGTTTTGCTACTATCGCCCATGAATATAATTATTGCGAACCGATAGTGGATGAAAGTGATATTCTGGATATTAAAGACGGTCGCCATCCTGTGGTGGAGCGATTATTACCCGTCGGGCATAATTTTGTTGCTAATTCCGTGCGCTTAGATTGCAGCTCTCAACAAATACATATTATTACCGGTCCTAATATGTCCGGTAAATCATGCTATTTGCGTCAAACTGCTCTTATTGCGTTATTATCTCATGTGGGAAGTTTTGTGCCTGCCACCTCGGCTCATTGCGGCATGACAGACCGAATATTTACACGTGTGGGGGCGCAAGATAATTTAGCCGCCGGTGAAAGTACCTTTTTGGTGGAAATGCAAGAAGCTGCAAATATTCTTAATAATGCAACACAACGCAGTCTGATTTTATTGGATGAAGTGGGTCGAGGCACTGCCACTTTTGACGGTATTTCCATAGCCTGGTCTCTTGCCGAATATCTTCATGAATATATTGGTGCAAAAACATTATTTGCCACACATTATCATGAATTAAATGAATTAGCCGATTCCTTCCCGCGCATTCATAATTATCAAGTCGAAGTGCGTGAAGTCGGTGATTCTATACTGTTCACCCATCGTGTGGTAACGGGGTCCACCGATCACTCTTTTGGTATTCATGTGGCACAAATGGCAGGGCTGCCACAACAAGTTGTCACTCGGGCACATGATATATTATTGACACTTGAAGGTAAAAAAAAGGAAATACCGACAATACCGATTCCCGAAGTCGAAAAAAGAATAAATCAGCCCAAAGACGATGGACAATTATCCATTTTTGAATTTCGTGATGATACAATTCGTGATGCAATTATGGCAGTAAATATTAATTCTTTAACACCATTGCAAGCATTACAGGCATTGGCTGATTTGCAAAAAAAAGTGACTGATAATTGATGAGATGATGAAGACTTCTATAAAATACGGTATCATTATAGCATCTGTCATTATCGGCACATTATTGTGCTATTGGTTTGTAGATATTCCGATTGCATGGTTTTTTCATCATGAAGACCAATCGTCGGTTCGTGTTATGGCTGACCGTATAACGGAAGCAGGAAATTCGGCGTGGATCCTTGTGCCTTCATTGGTGCTATGGATTGTTTTATGGCGTAAATGGCGAGATCATGCAAAAAAATGGATGGTGCTGTTTTTAAGTGTTGCTGTCTCCGGAATTCTTGCCAATATTATAAAAGTTATTGTGTGTCGTACAAGACCACCTTTGTTGTTTGATAAGGGCATATATGATATTGATATGTTCGGTTTTGTCATAGATTTTCTGCATAATTCTTTTCCGAGTGGTCATGCAACAACAGCCATGAGTGCTGCAACGGTCGGAGCAATTATGTATCCGGCTTTACGCATACCTCTGTATATTGCCGGTGGAATAGTGGCATTTTCACGTGTTATGGTCGGTGTCCATTATTTCAGCGATGTTATTGTTGGGACATTCATAGGTGTGGGAACAGCTTGGTTTTTTGCATATAAATTTTTGCGGTAATTTTTTTATTTTTCATAGTGAAACTGATGTTCTTTTTGCTTCGACATAGTATTCTGACAATATGTATCATCCTCATAGGAATGGTGTGTTGTACTTATACATCAGAAGCGAAATCCAAACCAAAGCAAAAAAAATCAGTGGCACGAACAGCTAAAAAAACGAAAAAAGTTGCCAAAACTTCAACAAAACGGTCAAAGAAAAAAAGAAAATCTGCTCCTGTACGCGAGGAAATATTTCCACAATTAACAGTCGTGTGGGATACGGTATTTTCACCCGGTATGAGAACAAAAATATATTCTTATGGTAGATCCAATGTTTTGGCACATGTTGTCGAAGTGAATAATAATGACCCCACATTACGTTTGGGAATTATTAAGGGACAAAGCTATATTTCCGGCTTAGAGCGTTTGGGTGATATGATGTTTCGTATGGATTCAACGCAATCGGACAGTGTTCTTTGTGCTGTCAATGCGAATTTTTGGAGTGCATATCGCAATGTGCCCATAGGTCCTTTGGTTATTGATGGTGAAGTGGCGCAAATGACTCATCACAAAAAATGGTCAAGTGCTTTTTTTGATGAACGCAACAGAATGATTATTGATACCTTCCGTTTAACAGGAACAATAACATTGCCGCGCAAAAAAAAATATATGCTCAGCGATGTCAATATTCGTCGGGATACAACAGGAATCGTTTTATATAATACCTATGCAGGAAAAACAGTACCGTATGTGCATGAAACGAGTATAGAAAAAGCTGTACAAGAATTTGTTGAAAATCATAAATATGCTGCGGAAGATTCTACGGAATCAGAATTAGATATAAATGAATTGCGCGAAGCGCAAGCAGAAGCGCGCCGTGCCCGCGATAAAGAATTTCCAATGTGGAAAGTGAAGGTGCGCCATTTACGTTTACCGAGAATAAATTTACCGACACCATGTTTGGTATTGGGTGTTCATGATTCCGGCACAGTAAGTATGCCTTTGCGGGGCAGTGTTATCAGCTTCGATAAATCATTTTCTCTTGATGATTTGCCCAAAGTCGGCGACACCGTCTATTATCAATTTACAACAACTCCTTTTCCTACACGACGATTTGCCAATGCGGTATCGGGGACGCCGCGTTTAGTGCGTAATGGTATTGCAAAACATGAGGCGATGGAAGAAGGTGCGCGGGCTGTCCGTTTTCGTAATCATGGCTTGGCAAGAACGGCAATAGGACAAAGTCGCGATGGAAAAACTACGTATATCGTGATGGTGGAACCACCCACAAAAGGAAAAAATAATAATGGTGCAACCTTACAAACACTTGCTAATTTGATGCGTGATATAGGTGCGTGGAATGCCATGAATTTGGATGGCGGCGGCTCTTCGATGATGACAATTTGCAATACGAATGTTTGTACCAATACAACCATACCGACGGGACGACGTATTTCGGCGGCATTGGCATTATTCAGACGATCAAAATTATTTAAACCACATCTGATAAAACATCGTGAGCAAGAAGAATAAAGTACTGCAATAATGTGAAATTATACAAAAGTTAAAGTTATTGTTGAGATGTACTAGATGAGTAAAATTTTTAACACAGAAAACCACAAAAACCACGTAATTATAGCTATAAAATGCACTGTCATATTATTACAAAAGTGCTTTTTTACTATGTTCATCCTTGTTAAACTATGGAATATTTTCATGATTTATTATATTGTGTTTACGTACATTCAAAGGTTTTTTCCACTTGTTCTTGTCAATGACATTGGTATCAATATCAGATATGCAAACTAAAAATGATGTAATATTCGTAATTTGAACGATTTGTAGGATGTCAGGTGAGCTGTCAAATGCTCCACATCCCAAACTGCGTCGAACAATTTTTGTTGATTGATGTTGTACATTCTCAAAAAGTATCTCATTAGTAGTCCATTTACACAAATCACCAAAAACAGTTACAATAGTAAGTAATATTATCGAAAAAAATGAAACACACAAGGTAAGAACTGTCTTAATAAAGATGTTGTCAAAATTGTCTTTCTTTTGTACTGTATTGCACAGAGTGAGTAATATTGCCACAGGTACTCCGTATAATCGTGTTTTGCTATAGATGCTTGTAAAAAATTCATCAGAAATTTCTATCGTTATAAAAAACGAGATACATATAGAACAAATAGGTTCAATTATCCAGTAAACAATAAACAGAATAGATAACCAATAGATGATTTTAAAGACATTTTGCATAAGAAAATATTTGTCTGAACTTGCCTAAACAAAATCCGGGAAGTTGAATGTTTGTATATTTGCAAAAACAACAACAACGTACACTTACAAAACAAGTCCCCGATATGAACTTGACAAAAATACAAAAAACAAGGTAATAGCAATCTGTGAAGAGATTCTTAAAAAAAAACTCACTTTTTGCTCCCAATATTCTCTGTACTCAATAATAGTGTGCATCATCCACAAACGTAAAACAGTATGTCAGTGACGCTGCCGTTTATGCTTGCGCAAAAGTAGTGTTGAAATTATAATACATTATTGCTCTTCGCGCAAGCCCTGCACATCGGTAATAAACCATTTATTGCGAATACGAATAGCGGAAAAGGAAATATTTTTCATATAATTAAATTCACAAAGCAAACGATGTGAATTTGCGGTAAGTGTATCTGTTTTGACACGTGTGATTGGCATACCATATAATATTCTGCCCATACGAGCAATGTCATCTTCCATTTCATAGCGTTCAAGAGCTAAAATGGGATCGCCCGTGGGACGTACCAATAAACCTGCCGCTGCACGTGCATTGATGCTGTCCAATTCTGCTTTGAACAAATACACAGTGCCGACGGAAGTTTCCCTTGTGGGTTCCGGCTCATAGGTGCGTTTTGTACCAAAGACAAAAACTTCACATCCTGAAAATAGTAGAATAAAAACTATGGCAAATATATATTTCATTGCTTCAAAAAATCTGTCGTTACTGCAAGTGCTTCGTCCAATGCGGGAGTGCTTCCTTGAAAGGGATGTACTGCCCCGAAAGTGTGACCTGTACGTGCAATTACATGAAATTGCGTGCGTGCAGACGAAGAGTCCCGCAATTTATGTGCCTCTCGTAAAGGAACGGTCATATCTTGTTCGGCATGAACAATGAGTAATGGTGTATGTAGGAGTTGAGCAGCCATAGCGACAGGAGATATGCTAAGTTCATTTTTTGTAATATCTTGCAGATAATCCAAACCAAGAGAAAGTGCTTGTCCTGTACGTGCATTTTCTACCGGAAAAGCCCCTGATTCTGCCCACTGTAGTTTTTGTCGCGGAGAAAAACGATCGAAGGTTGCAACAGAATTCCATATAGCTGCTTTCATGATATGCGAGGAGCGAGCCGCCGCCGCTAAAGCAATACCGCCGCCCCGCGAATGTCCCAAAATATACAAAGGATTATTGGCATATTCATGTAGAGACGGGTGGAGTGTACCTGCTTGTAATGCTTCGATAAGAGCAAGTGTCTCGCTTATCTCGCGTGAGATGGTATTACGATGGAAATCTTCGGGTGCTTCGATACGGTCGCTACCGGGACGATAACCATTCAAAGAAAAATTAACCGTTATGGTAATCATGTCGTGGCAGGTAAAATGCTCTGCGATATAGGGGAAAAAGCCCCAATCCTTAAATCCCTTAAATCCATGCAGAATAAGGAGAATGGGGCTGCGAACAGTTGCTGATTTTGTTAGACGGATATCGCCTGTCATCGTATCATGATGATGTGCAAGAGGCTTGAAAACAAATGGAATACAATCAGACATCGTGTTGCTTAATCGAAAAGGGAATCGGGCACTTCAACATTCATCATCAGCATAGCTGAAGCAATAGTTTTGCCCTGAGCATCAAGTTTAAGTGATACAGTGCCTCCCCCGCCGAGAGTATTGTGTAATACAAAGTTTACAGCCCATAAATTAGGCAATTCATAACGCTCAATATTACCTAAGGTAATGCCCTCGAAATGACTCTTAACTCTTTCCACAGTAAGAACATCACGAATTATCGGATACCATTCGGGTTTATAGGCAATCACACCACAATTGGCTGCATCGCCTTTGTCGCCACTACGGGCATGTGCAAGTTTTGATAAAGGTACTGTCATAGTATATTCTCTAAGTGAAGATAATGATAATTGCAAAAATACTGAATTTACACATGGTCAATCAATCATTATTTTGATTATTGAAACTACCACAGGTCTTGCCGGAACTGACTCCGGCTTTTGTGTCAGGTATTTATCGTAAAAATTTTCCCCGGACTAAAATTTTCAATCTTCATTCATTGAGAATATGATTGACCGTAAAAAGTTATTTATACTACAATCTTTTTACACATCTATTATGACAATTTACGAACGCGAATTATCCAATAGGCGGCGGTTTTTTGTGCTAATGTCAAAGCTCTGTGTTCAATGCGTCCTCGTTTTTCGATATTCTTTTTATATGGAGCGGGGTCGCGTACCACAATACTTTTAATGGTAGGCACTCCGTGCTCGAAAGCAATTTTTGCTGCTGTACAAACCACTGCATGATTCATGCGCGGGCGACTTTGATAAGATATAAGTACAGGTCTTTGCGCTTTGAGTTCCCGCAGAAGTAAAGAAGGGGATGGTGCGCCCGGATAGAGTGCTGCTCTAACTTCATAATGTCCACCCTTGACATCTATACCCCATGTATTCAGATGACGGGTCATCACATCGAATCCGGCAGGCTTATTCGCAATATTGCCCCACGGGTCTTTGCCGAAAGATTGTATGACGATTGCTTCTTGGGAAATAGCCACACCATAGTAACGCAATACCATCTGAATTGATGCCGCCCAACACCACATTGAGTTCCTTTGCATAGCAAAATTATTATCCAAAATGTCCGATTGTATGCCTATATACTGTGTCATGTCAATCCTTTCTGCGAAGTTTGTATCATTATTTTACGAAATTACTGTTTTTAAGGAGAATTTCATAGATGTCATTAGTGACAAAAGCACTTGTGTTACGAGAAAAAAATGGCATACCAACCGTAGAGGACTTTCCCTTGCCCGCAATGCGGAACAATCAAGTCACAGTAAAAATTCATGCTGCGGCGTTGAACCATCGCGATGTGTGGATACAGCAAGGTCTCTATGCAAAAATTCAGTATCCCGCTATTGTGGGGTCTGATGGATGTGGTTATGTAAGTGATGTTTCGGAAGGGGTTAGCGAATCTCTTATCGGGCAGAGAGTGATTATTCATCCTTCCTTGATGTGGGGTGATGACATCAAAGCTCAAAGCAATAATTTTCACGTATTGGGTATGCCTACCTATGGTACTTTTGCCCATCATTGCATTGTTGATGCCGATCGAGTATATGCTGCTCCGTCCTATTTATCCGATGCGGAATGCGCCGCCTTACCTCTTGCGGGACTTACCGCATGGCGTGCTTTGATGACGCAGGGAAAAGCCCAAAGCCATCATAAAGTGCTTATTACAGGTATCGGTGGTGGTGTTGCTCTTTGTGCGGCACAATGTGCTCTTGCTTTGGGTGCAGAAGTATGGGTTACATCCGGCTCACAAGATAAAATTACAATGGCGCAACATCTTGGTGCAAAAGGTGGCATTCTCTATTCAGAACCGGACTTTGGGAAATCTTTGATGAAATCTATGGGTGGTTTTGATATAATTGTGGACGGCACAGGCGGAGAAACGCTCAATCATGCTCTTGAGGCAATCAAACCCGGAGGCACAATTGTGAGCTATGGCGCAACAGCCGGAACACCGAATAATGTCAATATTCATCGTATATTTTGGAAACAGGTGCATATTATTGGTTCAACGATGGGTAATGATAATGATTTTGCGGAAATGCTTGCATTTGTTTCTCAACATCGCATAAAACCAATCATCGCAAAAACATTGTATTTAGAACAAGGCGCAGAAGCTTTCCGCTATTTACAGAGCGGCGCACAAACAGGAAAAGTAGTTTTACTCATGGAGAATATGTGAAAACAATAACATCAGAAAAAAAAGATATACTCAGCGCAATTGCGGATATATTACATGATATTTTCGATCGTGATTATTATGCGGATAAAGCCATCGAATATTTTTTTAGGAATCATCGTTTAACGGATGATAATGTTCGCCAGATTATTGCGGAGGGGGTCTATCATATATTACGCGAAGGCGGACATTTTCAAGCAATTGCCGCAAGCGATTCTGTCTATGATACGGGTTGCGCATGGTATGAAAGTACAATTGAAAAAAAAGATTTTTCGGATAAAATACAGTCTTTATCAAGACAGCAACGTTTATCGGTGACAGAGTGGATGGATAGTTTTGCTTCAGCACAACTTGGTGACCGATATGAAAATATTTTTGCGTCTTTACAAAAAGCACCTCGCGTATATATTCGTGCCAATACATTATTAACTACTCCGAGCGAATTAGTGACATTATTGGAAAGGGAAGGTCTTGAGCCGACAATAGTGAGTAATGAATGTGTGGAAATCAGCAATATTCGCGGATTATTTAGGACAGAAGCATTCAAAAAAGGATTATGTGAAGTTCAAGATTTCGCTTCGCAATATGTGGCACATTTTTGTGATGTTGAACCGGGTATGCGTATAATTGACGGCTGCGCCGGAGCGGGTGGTAAGTCTTTGCATCTTGCTGCATTAATGAAAAATAAAGGGCGCGTGCTATGTCTGGATATCTATGAAGAAAAATTAGATCAATTACTATCCAGAGCGCGGCGAGCTTCTGTGTCGATTATAGAAACACGGCGCATTACATCATCAAAAACAATTAAACGTTTGGACTCTTCCGCAGATCGTGTTTTATTGGATGCGCCATGTTCAGGCAGCGGCGTTTTTCGACGTAATCCCGATGCTAAATGGCGATTAGATCAAGAAGATATGGATAATTTAATCGCAACACAAAAAGATATATTGCGCCGCTATGCACGTATGACCAAACCCGATGGATTATTGATATATGTAGTATGCAGCATATTTCCTTGTGAAGGCGAAGAACAAGTCCATAATTTTCTGTCCGAAAGCAATGAGCAGTGGGAATGTATCGAAGAAAAACGCTTTTCACCCATTGATGATTATGATGGATTTTATATGGCTAAATTGCGGAGAAAATCAAATACACTTCCTTTAACGGAATAATATATTTTCTTATATGACTTATTTTCCCCGATAGTGGTTTTAAACATTGTTGGGGAAGAGTTGTGCTTTTCTTTTTTTTATGATAAAAAGGAAATCATTTTTCAATTTTTACCACTCAGAACTACTTCCTGACTGCGTATGTATTGATGTCATTAGCTTTTATTTTTTACCGTATTGAGCCATTCATCTTTTGTTATTTCCAACCACAGACATGGAATAGTATTATCCCATAGATAGCTATTAATAAAACGCAATCCACATTTTTCGAGTACACGTTTCGAAGCATGATTTTCTTTATGACATGAGCCGGCAATACTTTCCGCTGCTAAAGTTGTAAATCCATACTCTAAAGAAGCTTGTGCCGATTCAGTTGCATACCCTTTTCCCCAAAAATCGGGATGAAGCCGATAACCAACATCATAATATTCAGAACGATTATTTTCTATTTCAGTCACAAATTTCAGCCCTGACCATCCTACATATTTCCCTGTGGATTTTTCAATGACTGTCCACCGACCTATACCATATTGCTCGTATTGATTGCGTACTTTTTCAATAATATGTGCAGCTTGTTCAAGAGATTGCAAGGGATTATCACCCAAATAACGATGGACAATCGGTAATGAATCCATAGCAAAATAATCATGGACATCATCACTAATGAAGTCGCGCAAAATTAGATTCTGTGTTTCAATTATGAATTTCATTTTGTCTTACCGTAAAAATTAACGATACTTTTTGAAATTTTTGCAATAATTTCTTCGCTTGCTTTGTACGTTTCCTTTGCATTCATGGTAAACACGGAAATTGCAAGTCTTTTTCCATGCGGGAAAGAAATAATGCCCACATCATTACAAGCATATACCAAAGAATCGGAAATATTTGTTCCCGTTTTATGTGCAACGGTATGAGCAGAAGATAACAATCCTTTTATACGTGCGGATGATGTATAATTAGTGGTCATACATTCAAGTAAAAATGCAGTCGAAGAATCGCTTAACAGCTCTTTTTCATATAATTTCTTCAATAAACGACACATCTCGAAAGGGGTTGAAGAATTTTGATATATTAAGCTATTATCTTTTCCCATTTCTCTTTCTGTATTCTGAATAATAATATGGGGAAATCCACTTTTTTGAATAAAATGATGAACGTTTTTTGTTCCTCCTAATCGCTCGAACAAGACATCACAAGCCAGATTGTCACTATAAGAAATCGTATAGACAATTAATTCTTTTATCGTGAGTTCGAGAGTATCGCCGGGATGTTGTTCTTTAAGAGGACTCCATGTAAAATTGTCCAGCATATCTTTTGTGATACGTATTTTTTCATGTAATGAGAGAGTGCCTTTGTCTATTTCATGTAATACGGCAATTGCTTGTGGTAATTTATAGACACTCATCATCGGGAAATGGATGGAATTATGAACGGTTAATGTGTCATTATTTTGCAAATCAATCATTGCAATACCCACAGTACCTTGAAAAGGTGCTATCACGGATGATAATTCAGTACGCAATTCTGCAAATTTGTCCTGCGCTTGCACAGTCATAATACCAAAGTACATCAAAAAAAAAAGAACAATGTTTTTCATGCTTCTAAAGAATTGTGTTTACAATTATATATCAAATTGTTGTTTATATTCTTTCGCGTATTCAATGTAGCCGCGTGCTGACAGATGAATTTTTTCTCTTTCTTGTTCTGTCAGTTCGCGCACAATTTTTGCCGGTACGCCAGCCACTAATGTTCCTTCCGGCACTTCGAATCCTTCGCGCACTACGGAACCGGCGGCGACAATAGAATGGGAGCGTACAATTGCTCTATCCAATATTTTTGCACCCATACCAATAAGTATGGAATTTTCAATTGTTGCTCCATGAACAATTGCAGAATGTCCTATGGTCACATCATCGCCGATAATCAGAGGATAGCGTTGATATGTCACATGGAGCATGGATAAATCTTGAATATTTGTTCTTTGTCCGATGCGTATATGGAAAACATCACCACGTATCACGGTATTAAACCATACGGACGAATATTCTCCAATATGAACATCGCCAAGTACAACAGCACCCGGGCATAACAACACTGTCGGATCAATGATTGGAGTATATTCTTTGAATGGAAGAATAAGTGCTTTACGATGTATATCCATAAGTCCAAAAGAAAATCCCCTCAAATATTCTTTGAAGGGATATAATTATTAAAATTCTCACATTATTTTTTAAAATGAATTTCCTGCACTTGCAATACCTCGCGCGTATCGGGGTCAGAAACAATTGCAATGGCACCGCAATGTTTCGGGTCAGGTAAAAATCTGAATTTACTGCTGTCTTTGAGATTGATAGACTGCGTTTTTGTGATTTTCGTACCTTTTTTAATTGCTTGGGCAGAAATACTTTCACCATAAGCACCGGAGTTGCCGATAGCCCCGCGCATCACATGGCGATGATAAATTTCCACATCTTGACTGGCGGGTGCTTTAATGCGATAATCGGTTTGCCAATAAAAAACTGAATCTTCGACTAAATAGAATGCCACAGTAGTATTAGGTTTTAAATCTTCCAAAGCTGTGATTGTTGCCGTTACACTTGCCTCGCCGGATGCATCATCCACTTGCGCTTGTAAATCAATCCATGCTTGCGGAGTTTTTTTACTTTCCGACAAATATTTTTCTTCCCATCCGGTATAGGCAACAATTTTTTGTCCATCGAATATTGCTCGATTGATTGTACCATTGGGCTGCCCTGCATTGCCTATATAATCGGCAAATAATTGCTCACCGGCTTCTGTCGTAAAATCCTGTCTATACTTCCCAAATGATTTCGGTTTTGCAAATAAATCACCAGCGTGTATTGCTAATATAACAATATTTGTGTCATAGGTTTTTAACAGACGTGATGCTTCTTCGGCTGCCCTTGGACAATTACCGCAACGATTTCCCGTATATTCTTCAATAAATACTTTACGGATATATTGCCCATTATTATTGTTGTTATCATCAACGTTTCTTTTATACGGTGACTGAATTTCATCACAACCGTTCAAAAAAGCTACTGCAATTATTGCAATACAAAGAGAATACAGTGAAGTCCTCATGATATAATTCTCCTGAAATAATGATTAGAATGAACTGGAAACAGAAACGGATACACCATTGGAAGCGGGGACAAAACGACACACCCCTCCAACACATAGAATGCCGCCGCGCACACGCCCATACCCTAATTGCACACGTGTTGCTCCCGTATTATAGACAACATTCGCGCTGTAATAGTGTGTGCTCTCCGGTGAATCCAATGATTTATTGTTATAATTATATTCGTCAAATATAGAAAAAAACCATGATGGGGCTATGGAATATTCAATTAACATATATGCCCAATTACCATTATTACGATCGGTTTTGGGATGGGAAAAGAATCCAAGCGAATCGAATTTTTGTGTGCCGTCCGGGTCTGTATAATCTGCCCACAAATGCTGTACTTCCATGCGAATCGAATTCGTTGGCGATATTTTGTAGGAAATTTCTCCGACAAAGACATGGGATTTGACAATACCGAATCCCGCTCTGCCTTCGGCTACTTCTTTATTATAATATTGGTTCATATATCCAATATTGGTTTTAATTTTCTTACTCCATTTTTTTTGTATTTCAATATTAATATCCTCGAAATACTTCGTGGGACCGAATGCACCAAAATTTATATCATAACGATTGCGATCAAGTGCATTGCGCGTTGTATCTGTGGATTTGGCTAAAGAATAATTGAAATTAATATTTGTTCCATATTCACCGCCGAAAAGCGACCCTTTTTCAAAGGTATATTGCACATCAGCTTGAATGGCAACTTCTCCATTGGGCTGAGTAGCATACGGATAAAGAGTCAGCAAACGATAGGTATATTGTTTGGTGAGTGCCGGTAAAAAATTCATGACTAAATTGGTGAGAGTAGAATTTCTGTCAGAGCGAAAATCCATATTATCCACAGTTTTATAGCTGAGTGAAACACCAAGTCCTGCTGTGGAATATGCACCGGAAAGGAATAAACCATGTCCGGGATTATAATTTAATGCAGTAGGATTGCTCAGCACATTTACCGATGTGGGGTCATTGGCTTTATACGAATATTCGCCTTGCAAAGCAATGTCACCGGCAACGAAATTAAAACGCCCCGACCATGCAAGGACATTTTGTGGAAGAATAAATTCTCCGCCCGGATCTTTTTGAAATTTACTTGTGGCACCACCGCCGATACTTAATTGCCAACCGGTCGGTAATAATTCCGTATCAAATAATGCTTGCCATAATTGTTGTGTGTTTACATCAGCATCAACTGCGCGCACTAAGCCCGGTCCAAAATCAAAAAATGAACGTTGTCTGCCAATCATACCTGTTACTTTTACTCCGGCAATAGGATATAATTTTAATCGTACACCGTCAAGTGCATTATCTAAACCTAAGCCGCGCTCTTCATAGGAGCGTAATATCATGCCCGTGCCAATTTGTTCATAGAAACTGCCGGCAGTAACTTCGAATAAATCATCGGTATAGCGTGCATAACGAAAAGGGATACCGCCAAAACCATTGCCATTAGGACCAGCCCAGCGGCTGTCAAAACCAAGAATCTCTTTTAAGTAGGTTTCATAGCGAATGCCGGCAGAAAATTTTCCTTTGGTATAAATTAAATTCAAAAAAGCATTAGAGCGTATTTGTTCATCTACTTTTTGCGCCCCGATGGTGCTGTCTTCTTTATACGATTGTGCATCCACCTGAAAATTTCCGGTTATACCGCCCAAATCAGTTTGTGCCTTACTCTGTAAGAGAACACTAAACCCCAACACCAAACCCAACAATATTTTTTTCATGTACTTATAATAAAGGAGAGAAGAATTTACGGAATATTAATGTGATGTTTCTGAAGTTGTTGTTATTTTTTTGATTTCTTCGAGTAATTTTTCTTCATCACCCGGGGCATAGGAATTATGCTGACTGATTATTTTTCCATTACCATCAATAAGGAAGGAATGGGGCACAGCATTGACATTCATAGCTCTTCTGAAATCACCATTAGGATCAAGAAACACATCAAATTCCCAGCGACGACCTTTGACGAATGGTGCTACTTTTGCCTCATTGCGAGCATCATCAATAGAAATAGCAATAACTTTTACCCCGGTTTGTTTCCACTCATCATAGTTTTCTGCGATGGAAGCCAATTCTTGGATGCACGGTTTGCACCATGTAGCCCAAAAACTGACAAATATGGGTTTGCCGCCATTATGAAGTGTAGAAGTATTGACGGTCTCGCCCGATACCTTTTTTACCGTTGCCGATGGCAATACGGGTTTGGGGGCATCATCGCCCGAAACCATCACGCTGAGTGAGCAAAAGCCCACAATAAACAATAACATGAGATGTTTCATAGTGCTCTTTCTATGATAAATGTTGAATATTTTTATGCAAATTACAACAAAGTAATGTTTGAACGATAGGATAAACACACTCATTTGCATGTTCTGTGTTTGTCTGCATTGCAAAAAAGCCATAGAACCGAGAAAAAAATACCCTTAGTATTGTACATATCCGATTGCGGCATAGCGTTTTTTTTCATAGATTTGGCAACATTATATTGTTCGTCATGAGACGGTTTCCGTTCTTTTCTCTTTCATATATACAGTTATGACAACACCTCACTCAATGGGGATAACCTATTTCCCATCAATAGACCTTAACGATTTGCGCCCCTATATTGACTGGTCACCATTTTTTCTTTCATGGGAATTACGGGGTAAGTATCCCGCCATTTTTGATGATCAGCACTATGGTCCCGAAGCCCGAAAGATATTTGATGATGCTAATAATTTACTCGATGATATTATTGAACATAAGTCACTTCATGCTCGCGGAGTGTGTGGTCTGTTTCCCGCGAATAGCGTCAATGATGATGATATTGAGGTTTATGCCGACGAAGAGCGCAGCACCACACTCACCACATTGAATATGTTACGACAGCAATCGCTCAAAGCGGAAGGACAATGGAATCTGTGCTTAGCAGATTTTATAGCACCCAAAGAAAGCGGTATTCGTGATTATATAGGCGCATTTGCTGTGAGTGCCGGCTTTGGTACGGAAGAACTTTGCGCGCGCTATGAATCTCTGCATGATGATTATTCTTCGATTATGGTCAAAGCTGTTGCTGATCGCCTTGCCGAAGCCGCCGCCGAATGGTTGCATGAGAAAGTACGACGCGAAATTTGGGCTTATGCTGCCGATGAACAATTTTCCAATGAAGATTTAATCAATGAGCGTTATGTGGGGTTGCGCCCTGCGCCCGGCTATCCTTCATGTCCCGACCACACAGAAAAACAAAAATTATTCGCTTTGATTGAAGCTGAAAAACATACAGACATTCGGCTCACAGAAAGCTTTGCAATGTATCCGGCAGCCTCGGTTTCGGGTTGGTATTTTTCCCATCCCAAAGCTAAATATTTTCCCTTAGGCAAAATCTATAAAGATCAAGTTATCAGTTATGCCCAAAGAAAAGGAATGAGTGTTGAAGAAATTGAAAAATGGCTTGCGCCCGTACTGGGCTATGAACCATAATTTTTTTTGTATAAATCCCTCACAATAATATGCACACAGATTCACATCACAGCGAAGAAGATGAACAGCGATTGGTTGAAGCATTGACCTTAGCTTTTGAAACAATGAAAACATCGTTGAATAAAGCACTTACACTTTGCGATGAAATTTACGAGTCATTGGTCTATTATACCTTATCCGATAAAAAGAGAGAATATTACACAGCACGAACGCTATTGTTGCGTGGTTCTATTCATGCAGAGTTTCGACACTATGAAAAAGGTCTGGAGGATGTTGAAATCGCATTCAACGCATTTCTTGCTTTACATGATAATGAATATTGTGCTCGTTCGCTTTTAGTCAAAGCCATTGCTTTAACCTATAATGCACAATTTTCGGAAGCACTCAATATTCTTAATGAAGCCACATTTTATGCACATCACACAACAAATGCAGAAATACGTGCCGCCATTCCATTGCGCATGGGATTTGTTCACCACACAATGGGCAATCATGACAAAGCATTGGAATATTATTATCAGACATTGCATGGTTTGGACGAAAAACAATACCCACTGCTGGCTGCTACTTGCTATAATGATATTGCGGCGTCATTGACACGCATAGAACATTTTAGTGAAGCCGAAGAATATTACAAAAAAGCTATTGCTATCAATAAAAGCAATAATAATAAACGCGGACTAATTCGCAATTTGAGCGATTATGGCGTTCTGTTAACTCAGCGAGGACAAACCGAAGAATCATTGCCCTATCATCTTGAAGCACTTGAATATGCGGAAGAATTTCATTTAGCACATTCAAAAGCAGTATGCTACAGCAATCTTGCCGTTGCCTATTATCAGTTGCGCGACCTTGCACAAAGCATTGATTATTTAAAAAAATCATTGGCTCTGCATGAACATAATAATGATAATATGGGCAAAGGTATCAGCTATGGTAATATTGCTATTGCTTATTCGGAGTTACAAGATTATGACGATGCTTTTGAGTTTGCACAAAGAGGGCTGCATATTGCCCAAGAAATTGGCAGCAAAGAACTTCAGGCATTAAATCATAACACTTTGACAATTATCCATACAAGAAAAAAAGAATATGACAAAGCACTCGAACATAGCGAATTGTGCTATCAACTCTACGATGCCATAGGTAATCGTTTTTCTGCCGGCATTGCATTGTTTAATAAAGCTCAAGCACTTGAAGCATTGCAGCAACTCAAGGAGGCATTGGCATTGTATGAAAGATGTCTCACAATAATTGAACAGTTCCATCATCCACAATTTATTGCACAATGCACGGCAGCGATTGCGTTTATTATGCAAAAAATGGACAATCAGACGCAATCACATCAGCATGAAACAGCAATTAACGAGTATATAGAAAAAACTGAAGAAAATATAAAAAAACATAATATTGCCACATCAGAAATGATGGGTACTTTAGCCGAAATAGCAGAAGCACAAGGAAAATTCGATAAGGCATTGCACTATCAAAAACAATGCACCGAATTACGTGAAAAATTCATAAGCAATGAGGCAGCGCGTCATTTACGCACATTAAAAGCTGAAAGAGAAATTGCCACTAAAGACAAAGAGCGAATTATAGCGGAGTCCGAAAAAGAATTGGCTTTGCGTGATGCGGAAATTTATCGTTTGGAAAAAATAGAATTAGCAGAACGCAATACACGTATCAGCGAACAAAATCAACAGCTCTTGGAGCAACAGGAACAAATTCGCGCTGCCAATAAAACATTGCGCCAAGCATTACTTGATTTGGCAGAACTTGGTGCTTCGCGTTTGGCGCGCACTATTGTCATGGCATCATTGTTTATATTATTTGTTTTGTCTGAAGTGTTGGTTGATCCTATTATTGAAACAATTACCAATTCTGCAATCTTGGGCGTTTTCCTTCGCTTTGGCGCGGGGTTATTGTTCAGACCTTTGGAATCGTATATTGAACATCTGGCAATAAAAAAAAGAAAAGACAGGATATTGTCTATTGTCAAAGAATAATGGTTCTTTGTAATATTTTTGCTCTATGGTGAAGATAATATCACACAAAATTTTTCTAAAAAAATATTGTTGTTTTTATGGAAGATGTATGGGTAGTTTTGTCTATCATTATTGCATTGATTTTCTCATTGTCTTTTTTACATTGTGTCATGCCTTTCTGTTGCAAGATTTCTGATGGGAAGCGGAAAATATTGGTACAAGTAATGTGGTAATAAAGTTTCCCGATGTCGAATAAATTTTAATTTAAAAAATTACGTGTTTGTCAATTTGTTCAACAGTAAATGTTGAAATGATTTTTTTTCTATGGCGGGAGTAATAACGGTCCCTGTTTGTCCATCATCGCTACCACGATAAACACCATTATAGCTGCTTGCAAGTAAACAGCTGTCACTTGTGTTAGCAATCAGAGAATTTCGAGCCGATACTTTTTGTAAGTTATAAACCTATCGGTGGCACGCCAATTCTGCGTTTCAAAATGAGGGGTGTCAGACGCAGTCTGACGGGGTGGATTATGCACCCAAACCTCCGCCCCGCTTTTTTCGCCTTCCCCGTCGGGGAAGGTCCACTACCAACTGAGTTACTCCCGCAGAATTTTTTCTGCACTTTGGTATTGTGGTTAGGAAAGGATTCGAACCTCCGTACTCGATTGAGAACAGATTTACAGTCTGTCGCCTTTAACCGCTCGGCCACCTACCCAATACTTTTGAGCTTGGAAAAAAATGAAAAAAAAATTATTACATAAAGTTTTTCTTCATTTTTTTTGTGCCTTCACTTATTCGGCACACTCTCAATATTTACGAAGAAACGCTCAAATTAATTGAAAAAAAACATAAACATATTGTTGCTATTCTCGGCTAAGGGAATCCATGGGTTACCCTACTGCGCTAATGATACAGAGATTGTATATAAACACATTATTTGTATGACAATATATTACCTTTGTATAACAATGCTACGGGTTGTAGTTGTAGTTCCCGAACGAAGAATTATTGTGTATATACCGGACGGAAAATCAATTGTCGAAATCGAAAGAGTTGATTGAGAAATGATATTATGATAGACAGTTTCACCCAAATGATTCACTATTGACATAAAACACGGTATATGATCATCCTTAACAAATGAAATTACAAATTCATTGTGAGCGGGGTTTGGGTAAAGCGAAATATGTGTATCAAACTCGCTTTCAACTGAATTGACTTTAGTTTGTAATGCTTTGAGAGAGAAGAATATTTTATTGCTGTCAACACTCTCTTTATGCGACCCAACGAGTATATTACCCGCCGGTAAAATTCCGATAAAATCAAGTCGCTCTACAATCGTAGAATCGCCCCAACTGGTTAATTCTTGTATTCCCGTCATAAGATCCAAAGTAACAAAAGCATAATCCCATTTTGGAGATTTCGGGTCAAATGTTCCAAGACTTTGCTCTGGAGATGTTTGACCTCCAATGAAGATTGATGATGTGTTCTTAACAGCCGCACTCTGTGCACTAAAGTACTTTAATCCTTCAATTACAAATTCTTTCTCGGGAACAAAATCTTTCGACAATACCGTACAATGTGTGATAGGAATAAATTGAACACCACTTGGCCTTTTATTGTGTATAAAACAATAACCACCTGTAGGCAAAGGTATAAGTATCGGTTTTCCTACCTGATAGTTTGTTTCCTGCCACTCGCGAAACTGCAAAACTTGTCCATTCTTATCAAGTTTATAGAGAAAATATGACCGTGTTGTATCATCCCAAAATCCGAGGCAAGTATAGGTATTATCCGTGTTTCGAATCATTGACTCTATTGAAACTGATGTATTTTTTCCCTTAACAATAGTTTCCATTGGCAAATACAAGAGTATCTTCTTCGATGGCGAAATCCTCATAAACAATGGTGTAAAACCTTTCGTCTGATTATCTGATATTGTAAAAGCTACAATATCTCCATTCTCAGAAAATGTCAACCCATTTTGAGAAGTATTGAGAATAAACACACAAGAATCATTATCTCTTAAATTTTTTGTTTGTATTTCATTACCGGATTCAACTATTTTTTTTTCATACACACTATATATAGTATTCATTATTGATTTGATATATGGAGCTAATCCGACAACGTTTACAGTATCACTACGCTCCTCAACATACGTAATTCTTATAGCTGTATCACCCGAACTTGTTGACCACTGCTTATTACCTTGATAAGAAATACTAAGTAAATGTGTCTGCCATAGTTCTTGACTTACACAATACATCGCCTCATTCTGAAAGAACACTTTATTTATCACTTTATCATACGAATATTCCCATAGAGTTGTATAGTCATTAAGTGATTTATATGTCTTTTCTAGAGGTTTAAGCCCATCAGAATATAACTTTGATGGGCTTAGATTTTTATGATTTTTAATGCTGTTAGTCATAGCGTTTTGTGAATATCCGATATTTACAATAACACAAAACGTGAGAAATGTAAACTTTTTGAATTTGTTACAAACTGTAATTGCGTTGCTGTAATTGCGTTGCTGTAACATAAAAACACCTTAATGTAAGTAAAATGAGAAATAAATTGATAATCAATTATAAGTCAAAATAAAGAAAAAAAAACAAGATGAACTTGTCTAAACAAAAGCCAAGAAGTTGAATGTTTGTACATTTGCAACAACAACAACAACAACAACTTACACTTACAAAACAACTCCCCGATATGACCTTGACAAAAATACAAAAAACAAGTTAGTAGCAATCTGTGAAGAGATTCTTAAAGACAAAAAACTCACTTTTAGCTCCAAACTTTCTCTTTCTTAACTGTATTATACCCTCCGTCACATCATCAGTATTTTCTCCTTATCATGGTTGATTGACTTTGCTTTATACTTTTGATGTCTTGCCAAATATACTACATTTTTGGCTGAACGCGGTTGTATTATCTCAATGATTCGGCAATTTGCCAAGCACAGGTCATAAAGATGGAAAAAATTCCCCTCATTGAGGGGTGGCAGACGCAGTCTGACGGGGTGGATAGGTTTTTCATAGAACACATATTCTATAAACGTGTCATCCCTGCGGGATTAATCCGTTCTGAATTTCATCCCATCCATCGGAGGGGTGTCCGCAGGACGGGGTGGTTTCTCATTCCTCGGTGTCAGACGCAGTCTGACGGGGTGGATTCCGTTTCCAAACCTATAAGGTTTTCAAAACCTTATAGGTTTATGAAAAGCCACCATCACATCAAAGGCATTTTTTACAAACGTATAATCCCGTTGGCATTGAATCATAAAAATGAGCCCCTCTTCTTTTCTCCCCGTCGGGGAGAAGTCTTTTTCGCCTTCCCCGCGGGGAAGGACGGGATGGGGCTAATCGAAATGTCTCATAGTTTTCAAAGGACGAGGATTTTAAAAGACTTATTCTATCAAAGTGCTTAGCCCTTTGCAACAACTACTGTCCAACTTCCAAAACTCTACTTGTCTTAGGGGTTACCTTATATCATATTTATCATTTGCTATAGTTAATATTTTTTCAACTACATCATTTTGCTTCCTATAATAAAAGCCTATACTGCCGGAATGATGAAAATAAAAGAAAAAATCATAATTATCATCATAAAAAATAGGACTGTATGGTGCCTGATGAGTTACTATACACGGTAAGATAACTTTTAAAAATTTTTCCCAATCATTACAAATACATGTACCCGAGTAGTCAATTTCAATTGTTGATTCTTCCAGCATAATTAAATAGTCTTTAGATTCAATAGATTTCCCATCTAATTCGTAATCGTATTCATCTTTCTTCACATTCCATGTATCTAAACAAAAATCCCACCACGAAGAATTATAAACTTTAATACTGTTTTTAATGGTTCGAAAAAGATGATTAAACATTGAGATTAATCCTTCAACCAAATCTTCGTTATTAACCAAGTAAATTTCAACCTTATTACCATTACTTTCAGGTAAAAAATCAAGGTTTACCCAAGTAAATGGAAAATCTTCAATAGTAGTTTTATTTAATATCTTCATTTTATTGTGCTTAATTCTCCCCAAGGAATGAATATTCCTGTTGGTCCTTTATGTTTATTTGTCATGAAATCTCCAAACTCATCAGCATCTTTAAACCACTCAAGCCCTCCTTTGCCTTCCTTAAAGACTTTAAACTTACTTCTCCCATGCCCATACTTATCAAAAGCCCACCATAGACCATCAGAAGAACTCTTTTAGATATTGCCCCATCTATTATGATTTTTTATTACAGAGGCTCCTTCTTTTGTTAATGTCCAAGGCTCTCTATTTGTCTTATCAGCACTTCCCTTAGCTGCCTCACCACCATCTGACGAAGATTCTGATGAACCACTACCCGATGAGTTTCTTTGCGAAAGCAAATATAAGCCATTTAACGCTGAACGCGATTGTATTGACTCAATGATTCGGCAATTTGCCAAGCACAGGTCATAAAGATGGAAAAAATTCCCCTCATTGAGGGGTGACAGACGCAGTCTGACGAGGTGGATTATTTTCATAGAACACATATTCTATAAACCTGTAATCCCTTTGGGATTAAATTTCATTCAAGCTCCGCAAAAGAGATATATTCATAGAACATGTCATCCATACGGGATTGAATCAGAAAATTCCGCCCTAGTACTGCCGGAACTTTATCCGACAAGTGATTGATATGTTTCGGTAATGGCTTTGAAGCCGCACTCACAATATTTCTCAACTATTTACTACGATTAGCCCTCTTAAAAACACATCTCTTTGCTGATATCTACTGTCTGTTGTATTGCTTCTGGCACGAAATTTTCGTTTGGCAGAATTTTATAGTAACAGTGGAGAAATATATGCAAGTTTATGCAACAAATGACGAACCGATAATCTCATGCCCGCTTGTGCGCAATAGTGAGTTTGAATTATTTTCCGATTGGGGCATACGCGGTAGCGAATCGGACAATGATACTATGAATCACTAAATACCGGAATGAAGTGGTCTTGGAGTTTTCTGTGGTCTAATTTCTACAAATCAAGAGGATGTTTACAAACACTTTCATACAGGTATGTATATGAAACCGCAACAGTTCACACCATTTTCTTTATCGCGCTGGATATTTGACTCATTTTGGGGCTGGTTACTTGGAATCATTGTTATTCTTGTTTTGTCCTCACTTTTGGATAGCATCGGCATTGAAAATCTGCAGTTTTATGTGGGTATCGGTGTTATCACAGGAATGTCTTTTGCTCAATACCGACATATTCGTCGCTATTTCCATTTCAATATATCGTGGATGATATGGAGTATTCTCAGTTTCAGTATGCCATTTGTTTTGATTGACGGGATAAAACACTATGGGCTGTATTCTTTTTCCCAAAACCCTTTGATGTTATGTGTAATCTTAGCCACTTTCACCGTAAGTCTGACACAATATTTTCTGCTAAAAAAATCAATGCCTTATTCATGGTCATGGTGTATCTTTAGCATTATCGGATGGTTACTTGCCGGAATTGCAACCTTGGCACTTGAATATACACCGTCATTAACACACAATAATATGATAGTGTTTATTATCAATGTAATATTGATTTTATCGGGTGGCATATTCATAGGAATATTTACGGGTTTAGCTGCTCGAAAAATACTCACTACTACTGATAACAATACATTTGACAAGTTTTAGCAGTACCGTCTATGCATTTTTTATGGCATAAATATTTTCTGCAAGATTGCCGGAAAATACACCGGAACCGCTGACAAGAATAGATGCACCCGCCTCAATAATGGCACGTGCATTTTCTTTTTTTACTCCACCATCAACTTCAATGGGAATATGCGCCAAACCATGTGTATCTAAAAATGTGCGCAGTTCGCCGCAACGTCGTAAAAATGAAGTAATAAATTGTTGCCCTCCGAATCCCGGATTAACAGACATTAAAAGTATAAAGTCACAATATTCGGCTGCCTGATAAGCATAATCAAGAGGCGTAAGAGGATTAAGCACAATACCCGCTTTTTTTCCGAGTTCTTTTATGAAGGAAAGTGTGCGATGCAAATGCGTACATGCCTCCACATGAATAGAAATCCAATCTGCGCCGGCTTCAGCAAATGCAGCAATATGCTTATCCGGATTTTGAATCATTAAATGGCAATCTAATGGCAAATTCGTCACTCGGCGCAAAGCGGCAACCACCGGAGGACCGATAGTAATATTCGGAACAAAAGTACCATCCATAACATCCACATGAAGGATGTCTGCGCCGGCTTGTTCACAATGCTTCACATCGCGCTCAAGATTAACAAAATCGGCTGACAATAGCGAAGGTGCCAGTAATATAGGGTGCATGAACATATTCTTTCTATAATGTGAACACAAAAATACAATAATCATGCGGCTTTTCTCTCCACAAGACCCATAATAACCGAATTCCATTAAACCTGAGTTGCTTGATTTTTACTCTAAGCGGCACTTCATCACATTTATGAATCTTTAAGGAAACAATCACATGAACTCATTTCGTCATATTCATATCTTTTTAGGGCTAATAGTTTGCATTATCTTTAGCTTACCTTCGATCTCAGCCCACACACTTGCCGATAAAGAAAAGCGCGACCAAGCTCGCAAAGAGATGAAATCAATGTTTGCGGAGTTTGCTAAAAAAGAAATTCTTCCCTCAATGCGCCAATGGAAATCAAGTTTGGACAATGCTATGTCGCCCGAAGATCTGTCCACACTCAATGCCCTTCGTAAAAAAGCGAAACAAATGCGCGAATCCACCAAAACGATTGCCGACGGTATGCGCCGTGCTTGGAAAGACGAAGACTATGACGCACTCAAAAAGTATCGCGAACAATTAGATAATGCTAAAGATGACAGAGTCCGCTTGGCTCTCGATTGTAAACCTCTGGCAAAAAAATATAGAGAAATTTTAGAAAAAATAGGCGATGATGCTAAAAGTAAAGCACCACAATGGAGAGAAAAAGGCAAAGAATTGGTCCGTCAATGGATGAACAAATATGATATTAAAGCCGATGCAAATATTCTTGAAGGTATGAAAAAACGCTTTGGTTTTCTGGGCGATGGCGATGGGAAAAAAGCTGCTTTGCGTTTTATGCTTTGGGACGGCAGCGAAGATTTTATCAACGAAGACAAAGAACCGATGCAGCGTAAAGAGCATGATCGCCGCGATAATCGTGAGGATGACAATGAAGACGATATTTTCGGCTATGCACAACCCAATCCATTTTCAGAATCAACAGCAATAGTCGTCAATATTCCCAAAGAAGAACATATAACTATTGATATTTTTGATGCTCAGGGTGAAAAACTATCCACTTTATTGGACTCTTCTCTGCCGGCGGGCACTCATTCTATACCTTTCGCACCGGGAACTATTGCAAATGGACAATTTACTTTTGTCATAAGTACGCCGACACTGCAAAAATCCGGTCACATGTTTATGACAAAATAATCACTGCAAAAAAATAAGATGATTAATCGGATAACTGATAAGTAACGGAACAATATAGACCAATAAAAAAACAATGTGAAGTAATCAATGGTATATGTTTTTATATATCAAGAACATCAACCATGAATATACTTCTATCTGACATAATGTGTTTTGGTGGTTTCAGTGCTTGAAATCCCTGTAACAATCTTTGCAATTACTATTATCATGGGATACAATTCAGATTCGTGATAATAATTGTGCTAATTTCTCCGTGCAATATTTATAATCCGGCCAATGGATTATGGGCATCACTTGCAAAAGGGAGAGTAATTTTGAATGTTGTGCCGCGAATGGCTTGCCCCGACACCACTTCTATGCTGCCTTTGTGCTGTTGAATAATTGATTTGGAAATAGATAAACCCAAACCGGTGCCTTTGCCGCGCTGTTTGGTGGAAAAAAACGGCTCGAAAATATGTTCCAGATTTTCATCGGAAATCCCCGTGCCCGTATCGGCTACGGTAATAATAACTTTGCGTTTTTCATGCTTAAAAACACCGATGGTAATCGTTCCTCCATCGGGCATCGCATCGCGAGCATTGAGGAGTAAATTAAGAAATACTTGCTCTAAATGAGTTTTTGACCCTACAATATTCATGGATTGTTCTTCATATTCTTTGACAATATGGACGGCATCGCGATTAAGCTGTGAGCCGACAAAAGAAATAACCCCGTCAATAACAGCACAAATATCCGTTGGCACGGCAATAAATTCCGTAGGAGAGCTGCGCGCAAAATCCAATAAACGTCGTGTAATTTCACTGATGCGGAACACTTGATTTTTGATTACTTCCATGCGTCTGTCGGGGTCGCCCACACCCGATTCCAATAATTGTAAATGGGCAAGTAATATTTGCAATGGATTATTAATTTCATGAGCAACAGTGCCGGCAAGTTCACCAATGGAAGCTAATTTAGACGATTGCAGCATTTGCCGATTAAGAATGTTGAGCCGCTTGTTCATGCGTACAATTTCAGCCGCACTGCGAATATTATCCAATGTGATGGCGGCTGTTTCAGCCAAAGCCATAAGGCGTTGCCGTTCCGCAGCGTCACAATCGTCATCATTGCGATGAGTAAAGCCTGCAAAAACACCGGCAGGTGCACCGCGTAACATGAGCGGAATTACCATGATGGCTGACTCTTGCGAATCATTGCCATGAAGATTGGGAACAATGCGCAATTCCTGCTGACCTATAACCCAGTCAAGAATACCTTGTTCGTCGAAATTACGCACAGCCATAATTAAATGCTCTTCTCCGGGCATGGTCGAAAGAGGCGTAATACCGCCATGTTCAAAAAAGAATACATTCACTAAAGACAAACCATATCTTTCTCGGCAATGAACACTTAATGTCGCTATAACATCATCGGGACCGGTTAAAGCAAGCAATAGTGCCGATATATCTTCGGGCAACCCCTCGCTGTTTATGGCTTCTTTTACTACCTCGACAGGCTTGCGTTGTTGTCGCAAATGCTCGACTTCTCTTTGCAAGACTTGGTATGCCATTTCTAAAGTGCGTATATACTCTTCTTGGGACTGAGCGAATTGCTCCGCAGTCGGCAGCATTGTGGTGTTTTGTTGTGTGTCGTTTACTTCCATACCAACGAATGAGGTTAATGGCGATACCGAATTACCACCGAAAGCGATATATTCAGGATTGCTCTGTATAAAGTTTTACTGCATGAGTATCCGTACACTCTTCCAATAATTGTTCCATTGTTTTTCCGAGAATAGGATGGCGCATAGAAGCAGCAATATCCGTCACGGGTTGCAATACAAAACGTCTTTGGTTCATGCGAGGATGGGGAATATATAAATGCTCAAAAGCAACAATAGTATTACCCAAAAGTATGATGTCAATATCAAGTTCACGTTCATGCCAACGAGGGCGTAATTGTCTGCCGTAATATTGTTCCACATTGCGCAGGGCATGAGCTAAATCATCGGGGGAGAGCACACAATCACCGCGCACGGCACAATTCAAAAAAGGCGGTTGTTTGCTATAACCCACGGGTTCGGTTTCATATAATGGTGAAACGACAACATTGGTCACTATCATCGTTTCTTGCATCATGGCTATAGCCGCATGAAGGGTAGCTGCCCGATTGCCGAGATTTGCCCCTAAGGATAAGACCGCCTCCGCCACTTGTTTATCCTTCTCGTGCGATGGTATGTTCGGCTTCCACATAACCGATGACTTGACCAATCGGAATATGCAATTTGCGCACACGCACCGTTGCCTTCACCACCAAAGGGAATCGCTCCATTATTGCTGTGAGAATATCATAGCATAATGTTTCTATAAGATTATATGGCTCTTCGGCATTAAATATTTCGTCCACAGCATACATGGCTTCCTCATAATTCACTGAATCGGACACATCGTCGCTGATAACCGCACTCCGTGCATTGTAATATAATTCGAGGTCAATTTGATATTTACCTCCAAGCGTACGCTCTTCGTTTTTTACGCCATGATAACCATAAAATTCTGCATTTTTGACCGTTAATTTCATCGGCTGCAAATTTTTCACCATCGGATATATCTCCTAAAATTAATTATTGAAGTATTGATTGAACGGCAGTATAAGCTTTAGCCAAATCTTCCGCTGTTCCTTTGCCTGATAAATGTGCTCGAATAACTCCTTGCTTATCAATAGCAATAAATGTTGTCACATTTTTTTGAATATCGTAATATTCCACTGTTTCGCCATCCCAATCCATTAAGACCGGATTAGTGTACACATCGCGAAATTTACCACGAATAAATCCTTTTAAAAAAAACGGTACTGCACTGACATCGGCAATTGCCACCATGTGGATAGAGTTGCCATAACGAGTAAATAAAGGTTTTGACCAATTATCAGAGAATTTACTTCCTTCTCGGTCACCTAATAATAATACCGTTGGTTTGCCGCTGAATTTTTCCCAAGAATGTTCTTTGGAAAATTGATCTTCCAGCACAAAATCCTTTGCTTTTTTGCCTGTAAGCGAACTATAAAATCCCATAGTGACGCTAGCACTTACAATAATTCCGATAAGCGTCATCAGTACCAGTCGCTTTCCCCTTGGTGCGCTGTTCATTGTTGTCCTTTTGTATTAGTGATCTATACTGTCTTAGCGCGATAATTTTTCTTTTTCCGCTTTCATTTTTTCATAGTCATTCAAAAAGCTTTGCAATCCCGAATCTGTCAAGGGATGCTTGAGCATTTGCAGCAATACTTTGTAAGGCACGGTAGCAATATGCGCTCCCGCTTTTGCACATTGCAGCACATGAATAGGATGGCGTATGGAAGCAGCTATAATTTGTGATTCCAAGCCGTGAACATCCCAAATTTCGCAGGTATCTTCAACGGCTTGTAAGCCGTCGGTGGCAACATCATCCAAACGTCCCAAAAATAAGCTGACATAGGTT